>Ga0180007_10000761_pt1 | contig 49814 bp, 56 predicted proteins | sample MM_PC_MetaG_FD_121122 | JGI IMG/M metagenome (GOLD analysis project Ga0180007, IMG submission 121122) | Groundwater microbial communities from the Aspo Hard Rock Laboratory (HRL) deep subsurface site, Sweden - MM_PC_MetaG | ecosystem: Environmental > Aquatic > Deep subsurface > Groundwater... | reverse complement strand
GTGTTCCACCAGCATGGTATTATCTCTCCAAACAGGAAATAAACCCTGAACCACCCCTGCCTTTCATCAAAAAACACAGGTTCTATCTTTTCCTGAAGAAGGAAGTTATCTCCTCTATTAAAATGCCTTGCCCTGGCTATCTCTTTTATAGAACCATCTGCATTTTTGACAACACCTTTCTGTCCGAATCCTGATGCAGGCTTAATAATAAACGGTGTGCCAAGTCTTCTAATCTCTTCTTTTGTCAATTTGAAGTTATCCGGTTCCCAATTTCGTACCACAACCGTATAAGGAACGGGTATATTTGCTTTTATCAAATCATAATGAGCAACCGCCTTATTCGCAGCCTCCCGTGCATCATCAGGATCACATATTACATATCCTCCTATATCCTTAACTGCGTAACAAAGCCTTGCAAATAAGTCTGTTCGAATATCATAATCTGACTCATTATCCAAAAGAAACTTTATCTTTAATCTCCCTTTTTCAAGCCTATTTATAACATCTTTTGCATTATTACTATTTATAAGCAAAAATTCTAACTTCCTTAAAGAACATTCTCTTCTAACCCAGTTTACAAATTTTTCCCTGTGGCTACTATTCCACGCCAGCGCAAAATCATACTTTTTCATAATTAAACTATCTCAACCTTTGTCTTTTCTATTCTTTCAATCCCGCATCTTGAAAAGGCACTATTTAAAATCATCAGAATAAGTCCCTCATAGCTAATACCCTGCTTTTGAGCCATTATAACAAGGTCTCCATATTGCGGCGAAAGGCCCGGCAGTGGATTTATCTCTAGTATATACGGCTCATTGTATTCTGACAACCTGAAATCAATCCTTGCTATATCCCTGCACCCGAACTCTTTAAAGGCATGAGTGGCTAAACGTCTTATTTCTATATCCAGCGTTTGTGGGATATCCGGAGGTAATTGATAATCCACAAGCTTTTCCCAGTCTCTTTTTACCTCCAGTGAGTAGAAAAAATCTTCTCTCGGATCCTTCTTATTTAAAATCTCCATAAGGCCCAGTACCTTTGGAGAACCATTCCCAAGCACTCCCACGGTAATCTCTCTTCCTTTAATGTATTCCTCCGCCAATATGGGCTGGTTAGGGTATTTTTTTAAAAGGAGTTTCATGTTTCTCCCGAGTTCATTTTTATCATTTACCCTTGATGAATTATATATCCCCTTACTAGAACCCTCCCACGCAGGTTTTACTATCATCGGATAGCTTAGACTATTATTTATAATGTCTGCATCTTCCAATCTTCTTACGATGCCGTAACGAGGACTCGGAATCTTTGCAAATTGAAAAATTTTCTTTGCCATAATCTTATCCAAGGTAAGACCCAAAGTCAGGGGATCCGAACCCGAATAGGAAATGCTCATCATCTCCAATATAGAAGGGATAATGGATTCTCTGTTCCTACCATAATATCCTTCTGCGACATTAAAGACAAAGTCGACCTTTTCTTTTCTTAATCTATCAAAAATATCTACCTTAGCCCCTAGTTTTACCGCCTCAAAACCATTTTTTTTCAAAACCCTGCACATCGCATCTATTGTAGTTATGTTATCATATTCTTCGTTGTGCTCTCTACTTAATACTGAAAGAGGTGTTATTTCATCCTTTAAATTATAGGTAATACCTATTTTCATGTTTTTTATCCTCCGGGTAATAATATCTGAACACCTCCCCCCTGTAACCTCTTAAAGTACAGTAGTTATCTTCTCTGGAAATTAGATAATCTGGTTGTAAAGGCACCTTGCCCTGTCCGTCTAATCCGTCAACAACATATGTAGGGACTGCAAGGCCCGAGGTAAAGCCTCTCATACCTTTAATAATCTCAAGCCCCTTGTCAATAGACGTCCTTAAATGCCCTGTACCGTTGACCGGATCGCAATGAAAAAGATAATACGGCCTTACGCCAACCTTTAAAAGCCCTTGGCAAAGTCTGGTCATGGTCTCTACCTCATCATTTATTCCTCGTAAAAGTACTGTCTGGTTATTAACAGGTATGCCTGCGCAAAGTATCCTATCACACGCTTGAGTCGACTCAGGCGTAATCTCATTAGGATGATTGAAATGCGTGTTAATCCATATAGGTCTGTATTTTTTTAATGTAAAAACTAACTCTTCATCTATCCTTTGAGGCAATACAACAGGACAGCGGGTACCTATTCGTATAATCTCTACATGCTGAATCTCTCTCAAATTTCTAAGTATATTCTCTAACTTCCCCGTAGATAAGATAAGCGGGTCCCCGCCAGACAAAATAACATCTCTAATCTCACGGTGATCCTGTATATACTTGTAAATTTTATCTAATTCTTCATCCTGCCTGTTCCAACTGCCTTTCTGCCACTCTCTTTTTCTCGTGCAATGCCTGCAGTAAACAGGGCACATATTAGTTAAAGTTACCAGTGCCCTGTCCGGATAACGATGCATAAGGCCCGGCATTATAGTATCTTTTTCTTCGCCGAGAGGATCGTCTTGTGCGTTAAAATACAAATCCTTTTCTTTTGGCGATGGTATGCATTGTTTTGCTATCGGGTCGTCAGGATTATCTTTATCTATAAGCGAGAAATAATACGGCGTGATTTTTATCGGATAGATTTTGACAACAGCGGAGAGACATTTTATTTCTTCAACATCCAAAGGGAATATCTTTACTAAATCTTCAATATCTTTTATGGAATTTCTTAGTTCAAATCTCCAGGCTTTCAGCTCCTGGCAACATCCAGGAGGTTTATCGTTCGCAATCGACGATTCTTCAGTCTGTGTTTCCATTTCAATATTATCTCCTTTCAGATAATCATAACATTTATATAAGTTGTGGATACAAAACGTCTGAAATGTACACCAATTAGGCTACAAACTACTATTATTCCTATATTCGGCTATATTAAAGGTCTTCTTCATACTCCTCTTCTTCGGCTATAACATATATAACCTTGGCTATAGGCTTATCGCCTTTGAACACATACTCAATCTCGACTTCATCGCCTATTTTGATATCATCCAATGTCTTTGCATCTACAAGCTTTACATCCTTATCTATTGAATAAACCATATCTACATCTTCATCCGTACTATAGCCTTCTTCTGTAACGACAATAGTCCCGGAAGAAACTTCTTTTACAATACCCCAGGAATATTCTATTTCACCTTCATTTTCGGCCCACACAACCCCGCAAAAGAGTTGCACAATAAAACAAAACATCAATGTCACCAACAAAATACTTTTCATAGCTATCCACCTTTCTTTTTTAACCTCTTTAAGTTTCTCAAGTCCTCTTTTACTACCGTCAATTCGGAAAGGCTAGATATAACAGAGCTCATCAACTTTTCATATATCCTGTCCTTTGGCACTATTAAGCGGTAGTAAACATTAAAACCCTTTCTCCTATCCCCGACTGTACCCACCAACCTCATCCTTGTCAGGTGCTTAGAAATAATGGACTGGTTTCTATTAAGGAGCATGCAGATTTCTGTTACAGTCAGCTCTTCTTTATTCAATAGATGAACGATCCTTAAGCGCGTATCGTCCGACAAGGTCTTTAATACCTGTCGAGCCTTTTTTATATTCATCATCACCTCCCTCCACCTTTTTACTATATGAACATATGTTCATATAGTCATGGAGTATATACTAAAAATGCTCTAGTGTCAAATTGTTTTTTGTGATTTTTTTATTGTGTATTTGAGGGTAATTAAAAGAAGGGGTAATGTCGTAATGTATTGAAAATAAACATGTTACAAAACGTATCTAATAAGTTTTTAACCTTACTTATAGCTCATTTAAATACCCAGCATTTTCAACATAAGGGCCAAATAATCACATAGATGTCTTGTTATCAAAAAATTTCTTCTGGTATATTCTTTTGCCTTCTGGCCCATTTGTGCAAAATGCTCAGGATTGTTTAATAAATATCTTATCCTATAGGCACAGCCTTCCACTGAATTAACTGTAAAACCTGTCTCCCCATAGATAATCTGTACAATAATACCTCCCGCTGCTCCTCCTATGACAGGTTTACCTTTCCACATAGCCTCAGCAACAGTCAAACCAAACCCTTCCCTGGTAGATTTCTGAAGTACGACTTTCGCTGCGCGTTGGAGTGCATTTATGATTATGTTTGAATCAGGAGGTAAATCTAGGATAAATATATCCTTATCACGCAAAGAAGCTTCCTTAACAGCATCCAACACTAAAACACTCTCGGGATCATCAGTCGCCCCTCCGCCTGCAAGAACAAGGCAACAATCATTGTATTTCTTAACCATTCTGTAAGCTTCTATAACACCCACAGGATCTTTAAATCTATCAAATCGAGAAACCTGAAGAATCATCGGCTTGTCAGCAGGAATGCCGTATTTCTCAATAACCGAGCGGACCTCTTCTCCAGTAAGGTCTCTATTTTTATCGCTTAAAGGATCTATCGACGGGTAAACAAGAAATTGAGGCAAGGATAACTTCTGTGCAAAACTCGGCAAAGAAAATATAGCACCATCGTAACCAGCAATATACTCCCTCAAAAAATTCCAGACCTTTCTCTGTGGTTTTGATATATCAATATGGCACCGCCAGAGCCATTTTGATTTTTTCTGTTTTTTCGCTATTAGAGCAGCTGGCTGCGGGTCATGTATCACAACCACATCAGAATCAAATGACATCTCACTGGAATTTTTCTTGTTTACCTTTAAATACTCTTCGTACATCTCAGGTGTCACAGTCTGTTGCTGGCCCTGAAGGGCATTATGAAAACTTTTTGTCGTTTGATAGAATAACGGTGAACCTTGCAATATCTGCCAAGAAACTTTTATCCCGACCTCAGTAAAAAGTGGGATAAAACGATGCAGCATTTCTGCAACGCCTCCTCCAACCTTCGTTGAATTGACATGTAATATTGACCTGCCTTTTAATCTTTCAGCCAGTTTATATAAGAGGTCTATCGTTCCTGGAGGGGTGACTTCTCTATAGTTTTGGAGTGAAATATTATTACTTGTAGCAACCATTTTTAAATTCTTCCGCTACATATATCCAGCAGTCTTTTCCTTAATCCTTCTAAACTATACATGTAGCTATCTATTACCTCTATTTTCTCAGCTAACTCTTTCATATTGAGGACTTCTTCAATCCAAATTGCAAAATCACTTCTTCCTCTATTATCACGCAATTTGGCTTCAAATATATGATTGTAAATAGCACTTGCATCTACTATCTCCAACGCATTCTTAAACTCTGCGAGATTATTAGCAGTTATGCCCGTAGGAATCTCGATGATTTCAGACTGCATAAAGAAAAAAGGCTGGCCATAGCTCACTGATGGAACAGTCTCTATACTGGAAATATGCCTGTCAATGATATCTATCAACTCGAACCTTACATCATCTATATTCTTGTTCCCGGAAGGAGTTACACTAGCAAGTTTCTCTCCCAACACCCTGTCCCGCACCTGAATAGCTACCCAGTTAGCAAAATCATTAGTGTACGTACCTGCAATATAATAATGCCTCAAAAAGCAACTATGGGTATGATAATAAATAGAATCCGCAGGCACCTCTTCTATAAATTCCAATAACTGCATCTCATCATCGGCTTTTTTCCCCAAAAGTTCTTTTATCTCTATGCATCCCATAAAGGAAAATTCATACATATAGCCCCCTCTACGAAACCCTTCGATTCTTAGACTTCATAATCTTATACAGTTTGATGTATTCTTTGGCGGAATTCTCCCAAGAAAAGTCGCATTTCATTGCTTTCAGAATCAGCTGCTGCCATTTCTTTTTATTTTTATATACGCTAACCGCCCTCTTCAACCCATCCAGGAAATCTCCTGTATCAGCCCTCATAAACTTAAAACCATTTCCGTTCGTCCGGTCAGAATAATAATCAATAATAGTATCATCAAGGCCTCCTGTAGCTCTTACTACAGGTATGGTCCCGTATTTCAAACTATACAGCTGGTTTAAACCGCATGGTTCATATCTCGAAGGCATAAGAAACATGTCACACCCGGCTTCTATCTTGTGGGCAAGCGGATTATCAAATCCAATCTTTACAGCAATATTCTTCGGGTATTTCTTTGACAACCCAATCAATAACTTATGGTATTTTTCATCCCCCAGTCCCAAGACCACCAAACTGCAACCCATCTTTATTATCTCCGGCACACTATGGACGATAATATCTATCCCTTTTTGCTCGGCCAACCGGCTAACTACGCCCAGTAAAGGCGCATCTGCGCTGGATTTTATTTTCAGTTGCGACATCAGATCCTTTTTGCATTTTATCTTCCCTGAGAGATTTTTATTGTCATAATTGACTTTTATAAATTTGTCCGCAGCAGGACTCCAATTAGAATAATTTACTCCATTGACTATACCATAAAGATCGTCCCTGCGCACCGCGAGCATCCCATCCAAGCCGCAGCCATATTCTTTAGTTAGTATCTCTTTAGCATACCCCTTACTTACTGTACTAACCGCATCGGAATATATAATACCTGATTTCATAAAACTCAGTTTTTCGTAAAACTCTAAAGTCTCAGGTGTAAAAAATTCATCCCCAATGTCAATATGCGGCATTATCTCTTTCGGAAAAAGACCCTGATAGGCCATGTTATGTATGGTAAAAAGTATTCTTGCATTATTTATAGATCCAAAATCCTGCAATCTATGTCTCATATAAAATGGTACTAAAGCACTCTGCCAATCATTGCAATGAATGACATCAGGATTGAGGCCCAATGCCACAATGCTTTCAAGCACTGCCCGCGTAAAAAATGAAAACCTTACCGCATTATCAGGATAGTCTCCCTTCGCAGTGCCATAAAGAAATTCGCGGTCAAAATACTCATCCTTTTCTATAAAATAAAAGCCTACCTTTTTTATCTTACAGACATAAAGCGAAAAACTTATATCGGAATTTCCCGATTTTACTGCCATATTTTTCTTTACTGCTTTTATGCCGAAATCCTTATCCTTTACCTGGCGGTAATACGGTAAAAAGACGGATATCTCGCATCCTAATGATTCAAGCGCCAAAGGCAAACTACCTGCCACATCTGCTAACCCACCTGTTTTTGCAAAAGGCGCTACTTCCGAAGATACCAATACAACTCTTAACTTTCCCATTTAATATTTTTCCTCCCTTAAATATTTGGCAGCTATTTCAGGAGCCATCGGGTTGATATAAAATCCGCTTCCCCACTCAAATCCCGCAACCATAGTAAGTTTCGGGAACAGTTCAATATGCCAGTGGAAATCTTGTTCGATTGTATGCCAGTATCCGCTGCGCGGAAAACGATTTGGCGCAGAATGTACTATATAATTATACTCCGGATTCTTCAGGATTTTGTTATACTTAACAAGTATCTTCTTAAGCATATCTGCGAGCGAACCAACTTTTTCCTTGGCTTTCTGACTGTAGAAATCTATAGAATGTTCCTTAGGAAGGATCCATGACTCAAACGGAAATCTTGAGGCATAAGGACAAAAACTGATAAAATCGTCGTTCTCATAAATTATCCTTTCTCCCCACGACTTCTCTTGTTCTATAAGATCGCAAAATATACACCTCTCTTTTAATTTAAAATAGGCCTGAGAGCCTTTCAATTCTTCCCTGACCCTCTTTGCAGTAATAGGGAGTCCTATAATCTGATGGTGAGGATGCGCAAGCGAGGCACCTGCATTTTTTCCCTTATTTTTAAAAATAAGGATATAACGGAACCTCTCATCCCTGTGCAAATCTTCAACCCTCTGCTGAAGTACTCTTATAACATCCGAGATCTCATCTATTGTCTGGTCTTTGATCTCTCTATTGTGATCGGGTGTTTCAATTATAACTTCATGCGCCCCGAAATTTGTCATCATATCATGGAGACCGAAACCTTTTTTATTAAGTCCTGCTTCAATATAGCACGCCGGGAATTTATTCGGAACAACCCTTACTTTCCAACCTGGGCCATTAGGGCTGGTATTCGAAGCCCGCAAACTATATATTTCAGGAGGGGTCATGCTTTCTTTTCCAGGACAAAAAGGACATTTACCTTTATCGTCAACATAATCATTATCATGTTGTACAAAAGAATCAGGACGTTTACTACGTTCTGTCGCTATAATAACCCACCTACCTAAAATAGGATCTTTTCTAAGTTCACCCATTCTTACTCCTTTCTATCATTTTCTGAGTGCCGCCATACCTCTACGGCAAATCTCCTTTGCATATTCTGTCCACATACCTTCACCCCAATAGCGAAAACAACTCGTCTGAGACAACAATAAATAAAGTAATGCCTCTTTATATGAAGAGGCTTGTTCATCTATCTCATCTTTGTCAAAACGATTATGAAACTCGACGCTAAGTCTATTTATCGGACTAAGCACATCCCCATAATCTTTTACCCAATTCTTATCATTTGTCCAGGAAGCCATATCCAGATTAAAACTAGCGTCTCTCTCTCTTATCTTCTCTATTGCCTTATCAGATGCCCCAACTGAATAACCACGCACAAACTCCCATATCTTGTGTTGGGAAACAGGCTGAACAGGGATAAAATCCTTTTCCTCTACCCCAGCATTTTCCAGTAGTTCAAGGTATTCAGAGCCATTCATAGCAATAACGCCCTCTGTGCCAACTTCTCTAAAAACCTCCGTATATTTAGGAGGGAATTCATTCATCATAACCCCTCCGTTTTCTCCGTCACTTATCTGAAGGACAAAAAGCGGGACATTCCTTCCTTCATAGTCTTCTCTTTCCCTCGTCTTTGCTTCATAATACGGCTGCATCTGTGCTACAAGCTTCGTATCAGAGCCTTGAGTCTTTATCAGAACTGTGATTTCTTCTGACTTACCAAGGGAATTCTTGGCTATCAGCCTGTGTGGAAGATGCGTTCTACGTATTGGGCTGCCGTCCAGATTCTCTATTGTATGCTCCTGAACCATAAGCCATCTGTATCCACATTCCTTAAGCGCCTTGATATACTCATAACACACATCAGGGCGTATGGGCAAATGCATCTCAGGAGCTGAAAATCCTTTAACCCGTCCCAGCGCCTTATCACCAAATATAGAAGCAAAATGCGACTGCCATGCCCTTATATGCAACCTTATGTCAGGCACGGGCGTAGAAGAAACTACTGCATGAGACCACATTGTACCAAGCCATTCCACATAACGGTAGTATTTCTTATCTGTGGTTATACGCCTCAGATTATCCAAGACCTCCCCGTTTTCAATCTGCTCTAGACCCCATAAAAGATTGCCTGAATAATCCAACATGACACGAGGATTTTTACCTTCATCTACAAGCCCCCTTATAAAATCAGACATCCTCGAATAACACTTTAAAAATACAGGTGCATTGTGGTTGTCACCTATATTTTGATGCTCCAACATATATTGAAGATTGGATATCAATCCAGCGGCCTGTAAATCATCTGTCTCGGCAGGAATAGTAGGTTGATGCATATGCAAGGCAATGCCAAAAGATGACGAAACCCTATCTATCTTAATATTGGAAATATCTGCGTAAGACTTCTTCTTGCCGGAGGTGATTTTTACAATGTCCTTTTCACCTCTATATATATGAGGCAGGCTGCTTATGATGTCGAACATATCTTTTCAATCTCTGATTTTCTTCTTACACTAGTCCCCTTTTTTTTTAAATTACCGGCATAGTATTTCACACAATCAATATCATAAAATATATTATCTCTAGACTCAACTTCATATAACCACTCTGTGTCGATTTTTCGTTTCATTAAATCATCATATATCTTCATAAATCTGCAGATATGGAGCTTAACTCTTCTATGCGCGTAGGGCACCATAGTCCCTGTCTTCATTATAAATGCCCAATCGCTTGCCTGCATCAGTAAAAGTTCCCGCGCTGCCTGGTTTAATGCACGTTTATATGGATTCGTATTCCCCTTCGTTAAATACTCGGAAAACATACCCGCGAGCTTAAACATTTTCGCTCCCAACTGATGTAAATGCCGATAAATCCAGTCATTACTTCCTTCTATCCATACCTCGTTGTATCCTTTATATCCCCATGTAGAGGCAGAAGGTAAAGACATCTGATTAGTAGGATACTCGGAAAGATATTCTGATGGCGTAATCATACCTATTATATCTTGATCATAGAAAATCTTTCTCGCAAGAAATTCCAACCACATGGGGCCTTCAAACCACCAATGTCCGAACAACTCTGCATCATAAGGCGCCACTATTATAGGCTTTCTATCCATAAAAAACGAACAAAGGTGTTCCACTTGTTTCTGGCGATTAAACATAAAATTTCCCGCGTGTAATGCTGCTTTTTCTCTGGCCCTTTCAGGCACATACGGCTGTTTATATTCGGTCTGTCCTGTAATCCTCCAGTATTTAAGACCTGTATTTATCCTTATACCCATTGGATGAATATAAGGCTTTATATAATCAAAATCAAGTTCATAGCCTATATCTTTATAATATTCTCTATAATCTGCATCTCCCGGATAGCCTTCTTTTGAACTCCACACTTGTTTAGAAGATTCAAAATCTCTGCCAAATGCAGCTACTCCCGACGGGCAGTATATAGGTGCATGGACACCATACCGTGGCAGGGGATCCGCATTCAAGATACCGTGTGAATCTACAAAGAAATATCTTATACCAGCTTCTTTTAATATGTTATCCACTCCGGGATAATAACCGCATTCCGGAAGCCAGAAACCTTTAGGAGGCCTGCCGAAAGTCTTTATATAATGATCAACCCCTATTTGAATCTGGGCCTTTACATCAGACTGATTAATGCTAAGGCCAGGCAAAAACCCGTGAGTGGCGCAAGAAGCAATGATTTCTAAATAACCTCTGTTCTGGAAATCTCTAAAGGCAGAAACAAGGTCTTTATTATACCTTTTTGTAAATAATTCCCTCGCCTCCTGCAATCTCCTATGATACATAAGAGCTACACCGTGAAAGTCTAGTAGATAACCTGTCCTCTCCGTCTCCTTACCTGCCAGCTCAATCAGTCTATCCAGATGCTTCAGATATCTTTCCTTTAGCAATTCATCCTGAAGCATAGAAACAAGAGTGGGTGTAAGAGACATAGTTAAACGGAAATCCACCCCATCTTTTACAAGGCGCTCGAACATTTCTATGAGCGGTATATACGTTTCTGTTATGGCCTCGTATAACCAATTTTCCTCAAGAAAAAACTCTTCTTCCGGATGCCTGACAAAAGGTAAATGCGCATGAAGCACGATGCATAAATAACCTTTGGTCATTTTTGTCCTCCTGGATAGTGGGTCTTACGCTCTACATACGTATTGATTTTTCTTGTCTGGGTCTTGTCGTGTGATGTTGCTTTAAACTCCAATGGTATCTTCCCATCAGGCAGCATAAACCTAAGGCTAAATGTCCCGTCATTACGTAATTCTATCTCTTTACCGCAAAGCTCAACTTTTGCATTCGGCTTTGTTCGGCCGTAAACAATCAACTCTGCTTGAAGTTCAAAGAAAAAATTCTGTTGTTTTATTCTTTCTTGAATAAATTCGCTTGCCCCGCCGATAGAACGCTCTTTTGGAGCCAACAGGATGAGCTCTTCGGAAGATCCCATCAAAACCCTATTTAAGAAATATTCCTTTGGGAATCCAGCAAGAATTCTCAGCATTTCCTTCTCGGTTTCTCCCTCAAATAAAAATCCATATTTAGTCAACTTTGAACCATAATGGCTACTCAATCTCCTGGATACTATATCCCGCAATGGTTTACTCAACCCAGAATAATACTCCCTTATTTCATCTTCTGAAAGATAAAAAACTCTTTTTCCCCTTTTTAGAGGGTTTACATGCTTCCGATGAATCCCACCAGCCTGTGGAAGATTCAATTGCGTACGAACATACGTAGATACAGGCTCATTATCTTTCACTGTCATAAATATCTGCTCTCTTCGAGGAGAATAGGTAATCCGCGGCGTATGGACACAGTTAGATCTTGCCAAAGAATGAAAACTCCCTTTAACGGTCTTCAACCCTATCTCACCAATGTAAGAGGCATTATCATGCCAAAGTTTAACATACCAGCTTCCACTATTACTTCCTACCTCTATATCAAAGTAACTATTGGCATTCATTCCGTTAAAATCGACCAATGCCACATCATACATGCGTAAAACAGTCTTACCTGTTTGCATCTCTTCTTCTGTAATAATCCGTTTTAAAGATTCCAAAGAGTCGGACGAAATCTCCCAATAAGCATATATCCAAAAAGGATCCTTAACCATGAGGACAACTTGTGTTGTGCCATAATTTGCAGGAACTTCACAATTATCCAAGAGCACTGATTTCTTGGCTGTATTAAAATTTGTGGAGCTAGAAATTTCTTCCGATGGCTTTATGAAATGCGACAAAGGCTTAGATTCGGGACGTGCCTTAGAAACAAGCCTTTGTGCCTTTTTATTAAGCGGGTTCTTATACCTTTTCTTACCCTTAATATGTGTGGTCTTCTCCATGCCTTCTTCATATACATGCTTTATGACTTTTCTTTTTCCTCTATTAGAAAAATATCTCTTTTTATACATTAGTATGCTCTAACTACAATAAACATCAAGTGTTTGATCTGCTATTATATCCCATGAAAAACAAGATTCAACAGCTATTCTTCCGTTTCTTCCCATCCAGCGGGCATACTCAAAGTCTTTAAACATAGTTCCTATACCCCAGGCGATAGAATCCACATTTGGATATATCTTCAGGCCATTGACTTCATGCCAGACGATCTCGCCCGGACCGCCATACTGACTAGCCACAACCGGTTTACCTGCGCTCCAGGCCTCAAGTATAGTTATACCGAACGGCTCATTTCTACTTGGTATACAGACAATATCTGAAGCTTTATAAAGATCAGCTAAACGCCACCCGTTAACGTAACCTAAAAACCTGGTGGCATGTGATAGGCCCATATGGCGTGTCTTTTCCTCAAGACCACACTTCATCTCTCCATCTCCTACAAATACAAACTTTGCATTATTGTAATATTCCAAGACATGAGACACGGCCTCAATAAGCAACTCAGGGCCCTTCTGATACACCATCCTACCCACAAACAAAACCACAGGATCCATAGGGCCTATACCGTATATTCTCCGGACAGCCCCAGCGTCTATCCAACCATCGTAGTTCCTATAATTAATACCGTTATATATTACAGAAACCTTGTTATCAGGAAGATTGTACATCCACATAATTTCATTTTTCAAAGCGTTTGAAACAGATATCACACTATCAGCACAGTACGTTCCATGCCTTTCATGATCTCTGATTCTTCCTGAATTACCGTCAAAAAAATTATTGCCGCACCTGCCATATTCTGTAGAGTGAATGGTTAATATAGACTTGCAGTTTCTAGATTCCTTTATCCATACAAGGGCATTGGAACTAAGCCAATCATGGGCGTGAATAACATCAAAGCGTCCAATATGAGCCTCTGTCTCAAAAAAACTCTGGACAAAGGAACGACACATATTACCTATTTCTTCTACAAAATTATGAGCAGGAGAAAAAGGACAACGGTGATAGTGAACGCCATGAATCCTTTCGTACCAAGGCTGATGAGCGGCCCCTAAACGAGTAAAGACGTGAACCTCATGACCTTTCCGTTCAAGGGCACAGGCTAATTCCGTAACATGAAAAGCAACCCCACCAACACTTATTGAATGCATGGATTCCCATGCAAAAAGCGCTATACGCATGAATCTCTCAAATAGGATCCAATTAGTTTAAAGCTCTAACACAGAATTTTCTGTGCCAAAGCTGTTAAAAACTCTATTGTTATTATTAGAATCTAAAATCCAGTTGCCATCCACAACGAATTTATATTCATATCTACCAGACTTAAGAGTAACTTCTTTTTGCCATAAACTCCCTTTTGTTCGCCTTAGAGGCGTAGAATTAGTATCCCAATTATTAAAATCTCCTACTACCATAACCTCTTTTGCACCAGGCGCATCAAATTGAAACCTTATTTTCTTTCCTTCCAATGTTTTTGTCCTTGCCATATTATATCCTCCTAATAAATATTGTTATTTTCTATACTATTATACCTTTAATACTACTACAATTTAAAATAGCACCCCCTTTCTACATCTAAAAAAATTAATAACAACTGTAGGGCATTATATCATATCTTCGGAATAAGTAAATAAGTCAGACTACCTATTTCTTGCTACTTTCTTTACTTATGTTATGCAATAGGCATAAATTGCGCGTATATTGTCTTATCTTTAGTTTTAACAATGGGTTACAATATTAAGATGGGTATAAATACCTTATAAACTAGTAATGCCTTCCTTTAATGCAAATCGGATAAGTTGGACCTGACTATGTATATCAAGTTTTTGCATAATATTGTTCCTATGCACCAGTGCTGTCTTTAAAGAGATGCTAAGTTTATTAGATATCTCTTTATTACTCAGACCCTCTACAATAAGTTGCAACACTTCTCTTTCCCGGTCTGTAAGCGATGAAACACTTTTTAACTTAATTGGTTTGTTCCGTGTAGATATATAATCCTGGACCACAAATTCTGAAATCTTAGAACCCAGATAATACTTCTTATCATAAACAGTCCTAATCGCAGGCACAATCTCATCAGCCGCGGATTCTTTTAAGATATAACCCTTGACCCCATAACTTAGAGCTTTTTCGATAAATACACGGTTTTCATGCATGGTCAAAATAAGTATCTTTATATATTTATTTTGTTTCAAAATCTGGTAACTTGTTTCCAGACCATTCATATTAGGAAGAGAAATATCCATAATAATAATGTCAGGAGACTTTTCTTTGGCCAATTTAACTGCCTCAATCCCATCTGAAACCTCAGCTACTATTTCTATGTCAGGCTCCCGTGACAAAATTGACTTTATCCCCTGTCTAACTATAGGATGGTCATCCACAAGCATGACTTCTATCACAAGTCTAATGTCTCCTTGTCAGTCCAGCGGTAAATTTATCTTCAATACAGTCCCTTTACCCAGAATTGATTCTATTGAGAAAGTCCCATCTAATATATCCACTCTCTCTTTAATGCCGCGTAACCCCAGTCCCGTTAAATCATTCTGACTTTTGTATTCTTCTATATCAAAACCTATTCCATCATCTCTAATAATAACCTGTAATTCCCTGTTATTAACTATAAGATCAATATCTACTTTTTTGGCATGTGAATGTTTGAGTATATTATATATCGCTTCCTGGATTATCCTGTATAACGCAATCTCTACATCTTTGTCTAATTTAGTATCTGCCAGGTTTTCCCTGAATTCTATCTTTATAGAACTCGATTTGGTAGACTGTGAAAAATATTCCCTAAGTACAGCTCCGAGACCCAAAATATCCAAGCCCGGCGGCCTGAGAGTAAATGCCATGGATTTCATCCTTGAAGCTATTTCCTGAATAGAGGTTCTGCTCCCGTTTATCAGGTCAATGGCCCTATCAATATTCCCTTCTTTCAACTCTTTTTCTATTATATTAAGCGACGCGCCCAAAGCAATTACAATCTGACCGGTCTCATCATGCAAATCTCTGGAGATCCTTCTCTTTTCCTCTTCTACAATCAGCAATAGATTTTTGTAAAATCCTCTTGCATCACTTTCCTGCGACTTATTCATATGAGTGTTGTTTCTTTTGCCTTTAGGCAGGACCATATCGACCTCTCTCAAAAACTAACCGTACATTAAAAGAATATTCGCTATCAGTCCGTGGATTTATCTCCCATAATCCGAATATGCACGAACACTGATAATTTAAGTCGTAGGACCTTTCGGACTGAGAAACAGTTTCTACAGGAAAATAGAATATATGGCCGGGTTTTTCTGAAAAGCAAAAACTGATTCCAAATTCATTCCGGGCATCAGAAATACCAAAAGAAGAGGCCCTGCTTACATATCCCCTGCTGTTCAAATCACCTTGCTTCTGTGTGTCAGCGCGATAAAAATATCTTTCAGAGTTCAATTCAGGCATGACAATATTGAACTCAAGGCCAAACAGCAGATTATGCCTAAACGCCTTCTCTCTTCTGATATTAAAGGTAAAGTCTATCTCGTTTCGAGATTCTATCCTGATTCCCTTAGATAACCTCACCGTCGATTGTTTTATAGTGGATAAACCTCTCAGGGTAACACCTCTATTTTCTATATCAACTCTGTAATTAAGGTTAGAAAACTTTCCTATCTCTTTGTAAGAAGAGTTAATTAGATCATCGATATTCGATACATCCTGTAAGAAAAAAGTCCTTAAAAAACACCTGTCAAATTTATCGTAGATAAACTTCCCTTTGAAAGACGGGTCGAATTTTCTGAAATCATCGTGAATTGTCACAAGCCCTGAATCACCTTCCTGCATAACAGCGCTTTTTAATATCTTTTTATGATAAGGCTCTCTTCTCCTCGAAAGTGTATTTACCAAATTAAAAGAAAGCGGCCTATAATCCAGTTCCTTAATAACACCCCCTCTTTGCGGATCTACATATATAAAAAAATCCCTATTTTCGATAACCACCTCCTCCTTCCCGTCCAAATCAAAATCAAACTTTCTTATCTCGATCCACCTTTTATCGGATTTATGTAAAATATTATCAATAATTTTATCTGCCTCTATCAAATGATCGTAAATACCTTTCCTTAAATGGTAAAGGTATAAACCGCCAAATACACCGTGCCAGTAGGCACAATTACATTGACCTTTGTACAAATACTTCTGTGCCTTTTCTATAGCTTTTATATTTACCCCTTTTTTTCTCTTTTCACTCTCCAATTTAGAACTCACATACAACATCTTTTTATGCATCTGGTTAGATTCCGGATATTTTGATAAGAAATTCGACCAGCTGTTTCCTGACCACTCCATCATTTCTTTATATGAACCTTGATTTATCCTTAAATCTGCCTGCGGGCTGTATCTTTTCATATATTCAGAAAAGTGAACCAATTCTATCCACTCCCTGTTTTCCAACAGCATGGCAAAAAAATTATCAAGCCATCTATTCCCGTATACATGCGTATATGTCCCAGGCCATTCACCGAATTTTTCTCCATCATCTCCATAAGTAAGTAAGACATCTTCCGTATCCACAGATATACCCTTTAAATAATCAACCAATTCCTGGACCGGCCTGAAAGGTATTAAATAACGAAGGGTCTTATTGGAAGGGAAAACAGCTATTTTTTTCTTATCTTTTCCTGTCAGAAAATAACCATGGATATCTTTTTCTTTTACGCCAGACCGCAGAAGGTGCTCATCATCCAGAACTAAATAACGCATCCCAGATTTATACAAAACCTCGGCAAGGCCAGGGTCCCAAACACGTTCTGCTATCCACATTCCCCTAGCTGCGATTTTGAATCTTTTTTCTACGTAATCTGACATCATCTCGATCTGTCCCATCACATCTTTAGAGGGAATAGCAGTAAGTATAGGCTCATAATACCCACCGCCCATAATCTCTATCTGGTTGCGTTTAACCATAGAATCTATCAGACTCATGGTATCAGGATGCTTCTCTTCCAGGAAATCAAAAAGACAACCCGAAATATGAAACATCATCTTTATATCCGGATAACTCAATAGACGTTCCAAGAAAGGTCTATAGCAAAACTTATAAGCCCTTTCAAAAATATGCCCAAAGTTTCCTGTCGGCTGGTGAAAATGGAGAGCTATAGCAAGATTAATCCTCTGCATCATATTACCCTGTGGCAAGCATATCTCTTACCCTGTTGGCCAATCTCCTGAAAAGAAATATCTTACGATAGAAATCCTTCTTTGTCTTATCACTGGCAATAGAAAGATTGATTGCCTTATGCACATTCAACAATACCTCTTCCTGTAACATCAAACCTTTATTTATCAAGTTTATATCCCATGTCCCACGGCTTTTATTCGCCCACCAGAATTGACAACTAAACACCGCTTTATCTAAGTATGTCCTTGCCAAAGCAGAAAAACGGCTGACTTCTTTATTATTGGACCTTAAATGAACAACCTTTTCTACCAATTCAAAACATATATTAAGGCATCTCCATTGCAACTTATGAATGAAGTTCGACGGATCTTTCCAAAGAGGATAATAATTTCCCTTTAATACCTCATCCTTTGATGTGCTCCAAGAAGAAGCTAAAGCCGGTTTAGTCTTTCTTATGGGAAATCTCTCTAAAATTTCACTCATTGTAAGGACATCTATCTGCGGAATCTCGCGTAATTCAGAAATGATCTTTTTACAAGCCCTAGGCAGAGTCTTTTTAGATTTCCGTTTTAATCCGTCTATTGTCTCATAGACATCCGCAAGAAACGTTTTCTCCCAATTGCGTATATGATGGCCGAATGTCTCAGCGTCCATAGCCGTTATGACATATATATCTCTTTTTCCCTTTGAAAGATTGACTAGGTCCTTTATAAAAGCGACGCTATTGGTATTATGAAAACTAATTTTATTGCTTATGATATCATCCCTGAAAAATATCTTTATATACGAAGAATCGCAAGAAACGCTGGAGATATAATCTAATGGCCACTCGCTCTGACAAGCTATCCCGCTTACCAAAACCCAGTCATACTGCATAATCTTAAGAATCCCTGCCACCTCATCTGAATAGCACATCTCCGGAGGGAAAAATCCACGCGTTTTATAAACCTCTTTAAAAAAATGACTGTTTGTTTTATGATTAAGCCTAATCTGTTCCTGTATTTCATGTTTGGGAATAAGAGGAAGTATGGCGTGGTATTTCGCAGTATCCACAAATTCAAGCTGTTTCTTCTGAGCAAGCCTTTTTAACCCATCCAGGACATCTTGTGCACCGTGTTCGCTCAATAAATCCGTCAAACTACCACATATATTTATCGTAACTTTTGCGTTAGGATGTTTCAAAAACATGTCAACGAGAGGCCTGTAGGATTCATTGCATATCTTCTTCAGGACAGTGTGATATTGGATGGAAGGCTGGTAGAAATGTAAAAAGGGAACCCAGTATATCATGTTACTTGCTATAAGGCGGCGTACTGCTGTTCAATGTAACTATTTATTCCTGACCACGCTGCTTCTGGCAAAGTTGTAAAAGCCACTCCTATATGCTTTTTCAAAAGATTCCACTTATTTCTCTGCCATACTACAACGCCTTTTAACTGCACAAAGGGGGTTTTATCAGGTGCGAATAATTTTATATCCAGCTCGCCGTCTAACTTTTTTAAACGACTACACTCAAAACCCATTCCGCCATAACCCAGATCGCTCGGGACAATGTCCAGTTGGGTACTTGATGTAAATGAGGATATATTTGCATAGATAGCTTTATCTTTTAATGGTGCTAAGCTATGACGCCACCATTTTCTTTTTTCTGTAGGAAACTTTTTTTCTTTAACCTCTTCCAATCTCCCGATAAATCGCCTCCATGATTCTGCTCTAAAGTACAATACATAAACTGCTGTAAGCAAAAATGCCAAAATCCACAGGATATCTCGAGGGTTTCTATACGGGGTAGTAGTTGCTGGCCCAGACTTAAATCGTGACAAAATAGTTTCAACAGCACGAGCTTTTAAGCCTGTGTCCTTTATATTAATAACATCTGAAATTTCTATTTCTTTGTAGCTCGAAGCAAAATTAGACCCCTTGAAATCCAAATAAATAACATTCCCCTTTTCCCATATTTTATAAGAACTGCCTTCATTAAGCCAGACGGTTAAAAATTTTATACGTCTTAAATCAGGGCCTGCAGCGGATATGGGATAATAAAAAACCTTGAGCCTTCTTATTGCACCTTGCATTAATTCGGCATCTTCGACCAAACGACCCGAAATGTTTTCGGTCTTAAATTTGACTATAAGACGCGAGGGATCGGTCAAAAATCTTGATTCATATTCCACTTTGTCCGAGGCCTCAAGCTTTATCCGCGTAATACTATCATCGGCCCCAAAAGCTAATAGAGATTGACTAAATACCAAAGATAATAAAACCGTAATTATTAATCTCATTCGTACCTCCGTAGCTTTAGCCTTCTTTATCAAAACAAAGATACCATATCATTGACGGCTATATTTAAATTTTCTTTTTCACTTAATATCTCCCCTGCTGACAGAGAATTCTGTAGTCGTATAATCTCTATATCACCTACAAAATAATCTTCCCTGTAAACAGAAAACCTATCACCAATCCTGATATCGTTAGATTCTCCGAGATTGATGATAACTAAATTATTCTCTTCATCTACCATAAGCACCCTGCCTTTAACATCAGGAACGGATTTAATTACTATTTTTTCCAATGTAATCTGCTTCTCATCTTTGTTGGAGGCGACTTCAAACCTTGCCTTTCTTCTCTTAAGATTAGCAATGAGCATAGAATTTATTTTCGTTTCTTTCTCTACTTGTGCGAAGAGATATTTTATCTTCTCCTCGTATTCAACTATCCTCCTCTCAAATTCTGCTTTTAATCTTAATCGTTCCTTCACAGAAACCATAAGCATATTTTCTGTTTCGATTCTGGCTTTTTTCTCATTTTCTTTTTGCACAAAAAAACCTATACATAATAAGAAGATAAATAAAAACCCTAATGTTAAAAAAGCCTGAATTCTTTTCATATCCCCCTCCCATGTAAAATATCTTACATTATTCTAACAGACCACTTATACTTTATGCAATATAAAAAACTTAAAATTTTATACTGCTTAAATAGTATGGTTGCACTTTATGTAACATCTTCCCTTTGCAGAAAAATACAAGGAGGGCTGGTTCAGGTCTTTTTTATGCACAGTTGATTTAGAAAGGCTCTCCCTTTAGAGAGGTTTTCGGCCATGTCTAAAGAGGCTCGAGGGTTTGATTTAATTTGGCTCTGGCACTAATAACCACAAAACCGCCCTTGTCGAAACCTTTTTTGGGTTTCTCAATCGACTTTATTTTGTCCGGTAAATGAAACACCGTCTGGCAATAAGTAAATCGGTTAAATCCAGCGGTCTTGAATAGATCCGTCAACTCTTTAACGCCGAAGAAATTCACCTGTTTGTAAAATATGCTTTTCTTTCTATAATAATATTTGCCCAGGAAACTATCTTTATCTATTATAGCGACAATAAGTTTACCTTTACTTTTCAAGACTCTATGGGCTTCTCGTAATACTTTTAGAGGATTTTTAACAAAACAAATGGTAATAATAATTGCTACATAATCAAATGTATCTTCAAAAAAAAGCAGGTCATCACCTGATCCCAGGCGTACATTTACGCCGCGTTTCTCTGCAATATCAATCATATTCTTCGAAGGATCTATCCCCATAGCAATACCTAAGGGAACAGCGAATCTACCCGTCCCAACACCTATCTCCAGTCCTTTGCCTTCGTTGGGCAATACTTGTCTTATAGTTTCAAGTTCCGATAAATAGGCAAATTTATACTTATCGTACCATGCATCGTATCTTTTATAATATCTATCGAACACGCTATTCACAAATCCAAATCTCCCAGCCACCCGTCGTAGAATCTTTTCAGGTGCTCATAAAGCTCTTTATCCATTGTATTCTTTTTTACATCCTTTTCTTTAAAAGAAAATCTGTATCCCGCGCAATAAGCCATAAGAATATCATTAGCATGGGTAATCTTTTTAAACATCTCCTCGCACTCTTTTTTCTTCCCGTTTCTGCATCTATCAGGATGATATTTCAATGCCAGTCTTTTATAGGCCTTTTTTATCTCTTGTAAGGTTGCAGACTCATCTAAACCTAATGCCTTTCTTGCTTCGCAAATCTCTCTAAAATTTCTCATTTTTATTCTGTGATTATTTCAGGTAAAACTCTTACTTTAGATTTAATAGAATTGGATATAAGACAATTTCTTTCTGAAAGAGTCATGACTTCTTTTGCTTTTTCAGCTTGAGAATCTGCGGCAATCTTGATCTTTGGCATGATCTTAATTTCTGTAAACATAAATCGATTCTCAACTCTTTCCAATATGCCTTCTACTTCACTCTCGTAACTCAAAAACTCAAGGTTATTTTTCTGGGCATAATAAAGAAATGTAGTCTTGATACATGCATTAACCGATGCCACGAATAAATCTTCCGGCGTCCATATGTTTTCATGACCTCTAAACTCAGGCGGCACTGCTATTTCGATATCCGGTTTGCCGGCCGAAGATAAGATTCCCCTTTTTTCTCTAACCCAGTAAACTTTCGTCCTATAGATAAACTTTTTACTTTTTAGTTTTACATCGCCCATATGATCTCCTTTCAAATCAAAGATGAGGCTTGACCGCTTTTTCAAGTTCGGCTTTAGGAAGTGCTCCGACAATTTTATTAATTACCTTGCCGTTTTTAAAAATCGCCATGGTAGGGATACTCATAATACCATAATCGGATGCTGTATTACGGGCCTCATCAACATTCAACTTGCATACCTTTAACTTTCCCTGATATTCCTTGGCTATTTCTTCTACAACCGGTGCAACCATGCGGCAAGGCATGCACCACTCTGCCCAAAAATCTACCAGAACAGGCAACTTTGATTCTAATACCTCTTTTTTAAAATTTTCGTCATTTACTCTGATCTCCATTTTTCAACCTCCTTTTTTATCTTCGTTTGTTATGTTAATATTTTCTAACAATAATCTTTTAAACCTATCCAAATCTTTCAAAAGTAGTTCTTTTAGATATCAGCTGATTGCGATTCCTCTACCGGATGAGTCGGAGCTGTAATCTTATCGATTTTATTATTACGGTATCTTTCTACGATATCTCTTACGGTAGTGTTTTCTTCGGCCTTATATATATCAACAAAATTATCTTTAAGCATATAGAAGGAAAGCTCTCCGATACGGGAACTAAACAATAAATCTAACTTGTATTTAATCACGGCCTTTATAACCTTTATTCCTATATGCTTCTTTTCATGCAAAAATTCATTGTAATAAAAATCTTCGATTTCTGTATGCTTATCGGCGAGTTTCAAAATAATATAATACGGCGCCCGGCCAAAATGGCCGTGAATCCTTGAATCCATGCCGTTCATATCTTTTACCGGTATAATGGCCGATACAATTTGCTGTCTGGATGGCTCAAGATGTATAAATACGGATTCGATACTTCCGTAAGTTTTTATTATAGACTCCTCTGTTTTATCCGCAAGTTCATGTGCGCGATACAAAGGAAGAGTAGGCGAAGTCTGAATTTTACATTCGACCATTTTGAAGGGGCCTGACTGACGGACTTTGACTTCGCTAGTTCCTTTAACACCGTATATTTCGTTTATCTTCTTTTCAATCTCAGCTTGCAGTTCAGGGTCTAAATTGGCATCCATCAATACTAAGAGAGACGTCCATACATTTTCCATGCCTAATTTCAAAATCAAAATTGAAATCAGAATTATAATAGCACCCTCTATATACGGAATTTGTAAAAAAGTTAATACGATACCTGCCAAAACTACTATCGAAGTAAAAATATCCAGATATGATTCCTGCGCATTCGCAAGAAGTGATTGAGAATTAATTGCGCTGCCAACAGATTTTTCCTTTTTAGCGATAAAAAAGGCGGTAACGATGGATATGACGCTTGCGATAATAGGTACGAAAGGAAATACTTGAAGTTCTTCCGGATAAAAAAGCCTGTGATATCCGTCTTTTAATATTTCCGAGCCGGCCCATATTATTAATATTCCGATTGCAAAAGTAACCAGCGTTTCCGCTTTAAAAAGACCGTAGGGAAACTTAGCACTTTTTTTCTTTGATGCCAGCCAAAGACCGAATCCAGAAGCAAAAATTGCCAAAAGATCCGCTCCGCTATGAAACGCATCAGCTATTAGAATTTTGGAGCCGAAAAAGTACCCTGTGACACCTTTTGTAATCGCCAAAAGGAAAGTAACAAATGCTGCTATAAAAGCTACCTTTTGGCCTTTTTTCAGCTTTTCTGTTTTGTCATTCTTGATTTCCATACTATCTTTTTTTAATTAAGGCTGAACCGGAAAAAATTGACGGGTCATAAACGAACCGCAATTATGGCACTTTGTCCGAAAACAAGGAAGCCCGCTACGGTGAGTAGCAACTGTTCCGCAATTAGGGCAAATGCAGGTTTCAGGAGGCCCTGCCGGCCCCCACGGACCAAACCAGCCCCATTTTTTGCCGCCGCGAAAACCCATGCTACGTCCTCGACCGCCTCCTCTACCACCTCTACCAAAACCAAATGGCATTTTAACGCTCCTTTTCTACGTATTTATCTTATGGCGAATATCCTTAACGAATAATAAAGGAAAAACTATATCACTTACACAACAAGGTAACCATACCGCAAGAAAAAGAAACAAGAAAATACCGATATACGATAACCAATTTAGCATCCCACCTCTTGCCATAATAATGTGGAATAATGATGCCCAGGTACTTAATAGGACATGCCCTGAATGCGGGAATTTCGTTCGCGGACTGAAATACGCTATGGTAATTCCTACTATCGCTAAAGGGTTAACCAGCCACCATTTTTCAATAAACCCTATATGAATGCCTCTATTGGGCATATTGAACAGGGTTTCTCCTAAATAAGGTATCAGGGAATCACTTATTGTAGCAATACCTACAGAACCTGCATACCCAATGATAAGTAAAACCCAAAAGTTGCATTTACCTCTTAGGCACTTTCCGCTTATGCATCCGCATTCATGAAGCTCAAACATAGAAGCGGTGACAAGCGCGCTTAAAAGGACATGCATAGGGTGCAGGACATAAAATACGTCGTAGGAAAGTTTTGAGGGCATATTTTGAAAAAGAACCATAACAATAATACCTGTAATTGCCCCGAGGAAAGTAAATGGTGCGTGATCTTTTAATTCCCTTGAAATCTGTTTAACCGTGTTTCTAAACATCCAGGATCTCTCCTACCTTTATCGGAACAAAATCCTTTTTGTATCTTTCTTTAAAAATTTCTTCGGCGATTTTACCGCTGCAGTGCGTAGGGCCTGCCTTTCTGATTTTCATCTTTTTGAAATTTTCCGCAACGATTTCTATAGCCCGCTTATCGCTTTCCATCAGATGAAACCCCCCGAATACAAAATAAATAGGCTCGGAAATAAATTTATCCCTGACCCTCTTCACGATTTTCAAAACTCCGGGATGAGCGCACCCGGTTATCACAGTCAAGCCATTTCTTGTTTTTACCGTAAGCGCCTGTTCCGGCATATAGCGACCGTGATACGCACCTGTTATCTCTCCGGTGGAAAATACGCCTTGCGTGATTTCAGCCAAGCCTTCTGCATTTATAAGCGCAGCTCCGAATTTATCCGCTTTTTCTTTAAATTCCCTGCTAAAATTAGGGCAAATATACACCTTTATGCCTTTTTTCTTCCGCAATAAATCCCAGAGTCCTCCCCAATGATCCCAGTGGTCATGCGAAATCACAACTGCCTCTATTTTATTAATATCTACTTTCAAATTTTCCATATTCTCTATAAGCCAATTCCCTTTTTCTCCCGTATCAAACAATATTTTCTCACCGATTAAAAAAGAAACTCCCCAGCCAATATGCAGATTTTTATTTTTTGCCTCGTTGTCAAAAAGAATTTTTATTTTCATGTTGGAAAACTTTATTTACTCTTGCCTCTTATCTTTACTCCTCTATTTCTTAACTGATCTGTCCTTCTTTTGGAACATTCCATGCAGAAGAATTTAGGTTCTGATTGTCTTCTGTCATAGTTAGGAGCCAATACTAATCTCCAAAGGCTTGTCTCTTTTCCGCAATCGTCACATATACCCTTGTCCTTGAAATGCCACATCTCAGCTGCTTTTGAGGTGAATATAAATTTATCAACCCAGAAGAATATGCTTCCTCCGATTAGATTGGCTATTATAGTTTGCCATAAACCTGCCCCTAAATTTTTAACGACTAGCCAAAGTATAGGCGTACTTAACTGCCACCTGATTAAATAAAGTATAAATCTTCTCATAATGATTGGGCTTGGCCTTTGGCCTATATCTTAAGTAAATAATCCGCAATGGCTCTATAAAGAGTGCTAACGGCCAGGATAGAACAGTGACTATGTCCTTCCGGCAAGCCGTGTAAACTTTCTATAATCTCTCTTGGCGAAATACTCAGGGCCTCGTCAATGGATTTGCCTAACGCTAATTGTGCGGCTACGGAACCACAAACTATCGTAGCTATACAACCCGTAGTATGAAATTTCACTTCTTTGATGATCCTGTCTTCAATGACAAGATAAAACTCCATTTCGTCACCGCAGAGCCCTTTAATAAACGCACTGCTTGTAGGGCCATTCATCCTTCCAAAGTGCTTCGGGTCTTTAGCGACATTTACGATATGTTCGGGATAAATGGATATGTCCTCATCATGCATAATCTTTCTTTCTCCCCAAATGGTAAAGTAAAATTACATCTCCGAGATTACACCCAACATCTTTGGCTACCACCGGACACTTGGCCATAAACAGGAAAAATATCGGCCTTTTTTCTTGAGATAGTGCTTCAAAATTTCCCTGGCCTTTACTGATAATCATGTCTATGTCTTTATAGATTCTTAAAAAATCCTCTGAACATAAAGAAAGGATCGTTCCCGGAGCATCCGAACCACAGGATATGACCCTGGCTATTTTATTAATACCGCATCTATACGCATCCTCAACCAAGGCGTCATTAATTATCGGTTTTTCCTTTACTGCATAAGTAATCTTCTTATTCCTGTCGATCCTTTTTATCTCCTCGATTAAAAGCCTGTCAAAAACCGTCTCTCCTGCGTTATCGGCCAAATAAAGAATATTTCCGGACTTACTTAAAACCTCTTTAAAATGCCGGAATTTAAATAGCGAGCTATCCTCTTTTTTTAGAGTTTTCTTCTCTTCATTCAGGATCTTATTCAGTTCTTTATTTACATCCAAAGAATTCTTTACGCCATAATCAATGATATTTCCCGCAATGGCCAATTCCACCGCGGTCAATAATCTGTTATCGGAACGAGATACCTTATATTTCAATCTATCGTAAAGCTTCAAGGCAAGCCTATTGCTTTTATCTTTTATCTTCTTATAGGGATCCTTTTCGAAGGTTATTTCCCTGACCAATCCGTAGATAACTCGACCTATCTCAGGCGGGGAGAAACTTAACGAGATACCAGATAAGATTTCGGACAGTTTATCGAATATCTTTTTTTGTGTTTTTTGACTTGCGCCCGCAATCCTTGAGGCCTCGAGGGCCTGTTTAAAAAAGCAGGGAATGCAGTCTAGATATGTCTTCACATTCAATCTCTTATTGCGTATTCAATCGACAAATACTTTGAATAATCTATTCGGTATGCCTATAGCCAGAATTTCTCTTTTCATATCTGCCAGTCTACGCGAATCATTGCACCCAAAGGAAATATTGATATTCTTATTTAAATAAGTCGCAGCTGCGACACCGCCGCAAATCGACATCATGCTGCATAATGAACATTCGAGATTCTTACCAAACTTATTATTAAATACCCTTACAAAATTCATAATATCCGAAGGAGCCAGGTATGACATAACAAGATCGGGTTCTCCATCGGTATTTAACCCTATATATTTAAAAGGTTTTTTAAAATACGGCGCTCGCAAAAACATTGATTTTAAGGCAGTCTTCTCTGTCTTTTGTTTATCGCTGCACATCTTTAAAAGCTCGTCCTTATAGCCATTCTTCCATCCAAAGGCATGTTGAGCTCCCGGACAGGATATGCTTTTTTTATCCAAAATAATGGAATGCGTAATGGCTTCTTTAGTTGCCTCGCAGAATCTTACGTTTTTTAGCTTTTTGACGCCGTTTAAATCAGGTTCATCTTTATAAAATTTGACCTTAATCCACTGACTCCTGAATTTCTCGGAAAGCTTACGATGAATATTGGTCATTTTACTATCTCCTTCTTTAGTATTTTTTCTGTAATTTCATCTAAAATCTTGGCAGTATCCCTGTCTTTATTAAAATGTATAAACGGCGTTCCTGAATCTCCTGATTTAATCATCAAGGGTTCAAGCGGAATCCTTCCAAGAAAAAGCACTTTTAAGTCTGAAGCAGCCTTTTCACCACCTCCTATTCCGAATAAATCAATTTCCTTTCCGCAATGAGGACACGTAAATCCGCTCATATTCTCGATTACCCCTAAAACCGGTACCTTTAACTGCCCTGCAAACAAGATGCTCTTTCTGGAATCAAGAATAGCTACATCCTGCGAAGTTGTGACGACTATGGCTCCTTTCAAATCAGGTATAAGCTGGCATACGCTCAAGGGCTCATCGCCTGTCCCCGGAGGAGAATCAATAATCAAATAATCAAGCTCTCCCCAGTTAACGTCACTCAAAAACTGTTTAATAGCCGCCATCTTAAGCGGACCCCGCCAGATAACCGGCTGATTTATATCGTATCCGACTAACGCCATACTGACTGCTTTTAAATTAGGCAATACCTTGACCGGTTCTATCCCTGACTCTGAACTCATTAGCTTCTTATCTTCGATTCCCAGCATCTTGGCAATATTCGGGCCGTGAATATCAACGTCCAGTATACCAGTTTTATATCCTTTCATAGCTAATCCATAGGCCAAATTAACTGCAACAGTGGTTTTACCAACTCCGCCTTTACCGCTTATAACAATTAATTTATTCTTTATTTTGGAGAGATTTTCTTTAAGACGCTTCTCCTGTTCTAATTCCTTCTCTTTTAATTCATTTTGTCCCATAAATTTCACCTTTCGGCACTATTGTTGAAGCTTTTTCTCAGCTATGAGCACCCAGTGATATTTATCCTTGTAATCTTTTATTTCATACCCCAGATCTTTATAATAAGAACAAACATAATCCTTTGTAACGCCGGAATCTTCATGCGTATGGCCTTCTTTTTTATGCACAGAATTTATTACTTCCATCGCCTTTTTATTAAAATCAGCCATTATAAGTTTTCCCTCTACGCACAATACTCTATCGGTTTCTGAAAGAATATCTTTCACCTTCACTATATGATGAAATAAATTTACGATAATAACATTATTGAAGCTTCCGTTATTAAAAGATAAGCTTTTCCCGTCCATAACATAAAATGCGACATTGGAAAGTAGTTTTTCATACGCCAGGTTTAGTGCGGCTCTCTTTAGGGCTTCCCTATCATTATCTATTGAAATAAATTTGTAACCTGCCTTTGCGAGTAATAGAGTCGTATAGCCGTTACCGGAGCCAATTTCCAGAATTTTACCGCGTAAAGGCTGTGTTTTTTTTAAGATAAATTTCCTGCTATCAGTAAAATCAAGTCCTAAACTCTTATATAGTCCGGTTCTTTCGGTAAAATGCTGGTGATTTTCCTCTATCTCTTTTTTTGTCAATTTCGGAGCATATTTCATAATGAAGTCTCCAATTTATTCCATATGTCAGTAATTTCTTCTTTTGCTTTACTGTCTGAATATTCTATAATCGTTTTACCGTTCACCATAGCATCTACTATAGACTTATCAAAACCTATCCTGCCCAATGTCTCTACGTTATTATCAGCACAATATTTCTCTATTTTCTCTGTCATATCCATATTTAAATCGCATTTATTCACCACTAACTTAGCCGAAATCCCGAAATGTCCCGTAACCTTAATAACCCTATCTGCATCATGTAATCCTGATAAGGTCGGCTCAGTAATGACCAAGGCGCAATCCACTCCTGAAATGGAAGCGATTACAGGGCAACCTATTCCAGGTGCGCCGTCTACAATCACAAAATCCAATTTATTTTGCTCAGCTATTTCCTTTGCCTTTTTTCTCACTAATGTAACGAGCTTTCCTGAATTCTCCTCTGCTATGCCGAGCCTGGCATGAACCATGGGACCAAATCTGGTGTCAGCTATAAACCATTCTCCTACCACATTCTCTTTCATCTTTATTGTATCGGCAGGACAGATATGACTGCAAAAGGCACAACCTTCGCAGTAGACAGGATCTATTGTAAAATCTTCGGTTATGGCATCAAATCTACATATAGATATACATTTCCCGCATTTAGTGCATAATTTTCTATCTATCACGGCGGTCTTTCCGCTTCTGAATTCATGTCTTTCTTTTATATCCGGATTTAGTAAAAGATGCAGATCTGCCGCATCGACATCGCAATCCGCCATGACCTTGTTTTTAGCTAATGCGGCAAAAGCACCTGTAATCACTGTCTTACCGGTCCCGCCTTTTCCGCTTATAATAACAATCTGTTTCATCTCGATCCCCCGTTACATCTTACCTGAGGCATCCTGCGCAGCTAATACAATTGGGTACATTGTAGGGGCGCTCGTCAAATAAGGGTGTGTTGCCACTTGCAGCGTTTCAAGCTCCGTAGAAGACATCCGTTTTTGAATAGCTACTCCTATAAGATTGATCATTTCACCGCAGCTTATACCTCCGGCTACCTGACCTCCAAGCAGAATACCTGACTGTTTTGAAAAAATCAATTTGACTTTAATGGCCCTTGCATCAGGTAAAGTCACAGGGTGTTTATCTTTTCCGTTGGCCTCACCAACTACAATTTCAAACCCCTCTTTCTCAGCGCTTTTTTCAGTAAGCCCGGCTGAACCTAATACCAAGCCATCGATATAGGTAGAATAAATGGCTATTGTCCCTTTGTTCTCACGTATTACCTTTAACTTGTAAAGATTGGCTCCGGCAATCCTTGCTTCGGCAGTAGCGGTTGAGGCGAGCATAACAGACGCATCTTTACGTGTATAAAAATCTCTTTTGCCGGCACAATCTCCTATTGCAAAAATATCGGGATCAACTGTTCTCATATACTCATCCACCCATATGCCTTTCCCCTTGCCTAAATCCAAATCAGCATCCCGGGCTAACTTCGTATTTGGATAAGACCCTATACCCAGAATAACAGCATCAACTATAAGCTCCTTACCATTCGATAACTTTACTTTATCAACTTTTTTACTGCCGTAAAACTTTTCAACGCCGGTGTCAGTCAATATTTTTACATTTTTTGACTTCAGTTGCTCTTCAACCAATTTCGAAAATTCACTATCAAAAGAATTTGCCAGTAAATCAGGAAGGAGTTCAACTAAATATACATTCAATCCTTTTAGTTTAGAAAGTTCATCAACAAATTCAATGCCGATAAAACCGCCTCCTATTACTAAAACGTTCTTTGCCTTTTTAATCTCTGCTATGACATTTTTGAGAGACTTCATGTCTTTATATACAAGGTAGATACCTTTTTTATTGATCCCTGCGATGGGCGGTGATATCGGAGTTGAGCCTATGGCAAGGATTAGTTTTTCATAATAATATCTTTTGTTATTTTTTGTCTCAACTATCTTTTTATTGCGGTCTATTCTCATTGCCCTATCTATCACAACCTCTATATTGTTTTTTTCTAACGCTAGTATACCTAATTTATTCTCATCTGGCGTCTTTAGGCTTTTAATCATATATGGAATGCCACAGGGTATAACTCCATTTTCTATATCCTTGATCATTAAAATATTTTTGTCCGGATAATACTTTCTTGCGGTCACCGCGCTTACTATTCCTGCAGGACCACCGCCTATCACCAAGACATCAGTTTTTTTCTCCACCAAAGCCTCCGATTTCCTTGACCATCTCGAGCAAATCATAAAACTGTTGACGGTATTCGGGAAATGACCCTACGACCGTCTCACCTTTTGAATAAATAGATGCGATTTCCTTTTTAAAAGGAATCTGCATCAGTATCGGAATATTCTCATTAGCACAATATTCATCCGTCTTCTCATTGCCTAAATCAGATCTATTAATCACCACCCCGAAGGGAATTTTCAACTTCCGTACTACTTCTACTGCCAGCACCAGATCATTTAACCCGAACGGCGTAGGCTCGGTAACAAGAATGCAAAAGTCACTCTCTTTTATTGACGCGATAACAGGGCAGGATGTCCCGGGAGGAGCATCAATGATAACCGTTCTTGCAGGATTTGAATACTCTTTTAAAGCCCTTATAAGAGGCGGCGACATGGCTTCTCCTATATTCAATCTGCCATGCCCGAACTGCAGATCGCCTTTTGCACCTATTTCTACAATGCCTATTTGCCTATTGACTTCTTTTATTGCACACTGCGGGCAAAGAAAGCTACAGGCGCCACAGCCGTGACAAAGTTCAGGAAAGACCAAGACATTGTCTTTTAATACCCCAATCGCGTTGTACTCACAAATCTCTGCACATCTTCCACAATAATTACACTTACTCTGGTCTATATCGGGCACTGGTATTGGCACAGAGATTGTTGCATCTATTTCCGGTTTTATGAATATATGAGCATTAGGTTCTTCAACATCACAGTCCAAAAGCTGGACGTTTGGAATAGATAATGCCAGATTAACCGCAACGGTCGTCTTCCCCGTACCGCCTTTACCGCTTGCGACTGAAATAATCATATTATCCCCGCACCATTTTCGTCCCACAGCTTGGACAGTTCATGGAATAACAAGGAACTCCCTGCCGATGAGATGCTTTAGCTCCGCACTTCGGACAGATGCAGTCTCCGCCTGGGCCTGCGCCCGGACGATTACCGCCCATTCTGCTTCTTCCTCCACCTCTTCCCATACCACGACCCGTTCCTGGGCCTTGTCCTAAAGGACCTGTTCCGTCACCGTAAGGCATAATAACCACCTCTCTTTCAAATCTCCTTATTCTTTGGCGGCACACCAAACTTTGAATTCACACTCGGACCCTGAGTAGGCTTAAGTTCGCCTTTTTTATATTTCTCCGCGGCCTCTTTAATAGTTCCTGATATACCTGTAATCACGTCGATCTCGGCTGCCTTTAATGTCTGAAAGGCATTTGGACCAACATTACCAGTCAAGACAGCCTTTACGCCTTTACTTGCTACCAGTTGCCCTGATTGAATGCCTGCTCCTCCTGCACTTGAAACATTAGGATTCTCTATCGCTTCAAACTCTGAACTATCCATATCAGCGATAATAAAATACTGGCATCTGCCAAACCTTGGATCTACTTTAGAATCTAATGTATTACCTTGTGACGTTATACATATTTTCATCTTAACACTCCTTCTCGTTTGGGTGGTCACAAACAGTCTTATCTAAACCATACCCCTTGCCTGCGCCCGGTTTACACAAGCTTTCGCCGCTTTCCAGTTTCCCCTTTTGAAGCTCTTTTATTACATCGTCAATTCTACCGCTTATGCCGACGATTGTCTGTATGTTAAATTCTTTAAAAAATCCTTCTGCACGTGCGCCCATACCTCCGCACACTATGCTCTGGATGCCCTTTTTGTGCAAAAACTGCGGAATAAAACCGGGCTGGTGCCCCGGGTTATCAATAATTTCCTTCTTTATGACCTTACTTCCTTCAATATCTACGATAGTAAAAGACGGGCACCTGCCAAAGTGCGCTGATACAAAATCCCCGTCCGTAGAAATAGCTATCCTCATAATCTTATCCTCCGTTTTAAAAGTTACAGATGAAGAATAGCCTCTAACTCTACTCTCCATCTATATACCGCTTATTAATCCTCTTTAGAACCCTGAGATTTCTCCAATGCGCTGATGCGGTCATTTATAGCTTTGATCTCTTCCTCCATTGCCTTAGCTTGATCCTTAAGCATATCCGCTTCCTCTTTAGCTGTTAATTCAGAACCATAAGGATAAGCCGGATAAGATGGAGCGCCGTAAGCATAAGGATATACGGCCCATCTACGGCCAAATCCTCTACCAAAACCACGGCCCCAGCCTCGGCCACGACCAAATCCAAAACCCCAACCTCTGCCTGGAATCGGATTAGCGTAACCCGGCATAGAGTAACCTGTACAGTAACCTGCGGCCCTACCTGTCATCGGACCCATTCCCATAGGACCTGTTCCGTCTCCTCCTGGCATGTTAATCACCCCCTTATGTTATTGAAAACCATTTTCATTAATAGAGAAAAAAATTATTTGCACCTATTGCATAACCCAAAGAACTGGATCAAATGACCATTGATTTTAAAATTGTATTTCTTTGAGAGGCCTTTCTCTGTCTTATCCAGTAACTCTTTCTCTTCATCTATGAAATCTGTGTAGTCAACTACCCTTTTGCAATCAGTGCATACTAAGTGATGATGATGCCTTTCTCCCTTTGGTCCTTCTGCCAGCTCATATCGCGCTCTTTTATCTCCAAAGTCAAATTTAAACAAAAGCCCTATATCAACCAAAAGCTCAACTGTCCTATAGACAGTGGTAAGGCCTATCCCAGGATAACTTTTATGTACCTTTATATAAATATCTTCTGCACTCAGATGTTCATTCGTTTGGCTGAGGAGATCCAATATTGCTTGTCTGGGTACTGTAATCCTATATCTACAACCTCTAAATCTTCCGCGCCACCATGGAGGCCCTGTTCCATCTCCTCTTGGCATGTCAACCCTCCTTATTGATAATGGTTTTCACTACCAATACAAGTATATATTATCTTTTACTGGCTGTCAAGAGGAAATTAAAAAGAGGATGGAGTTGTTGATATCCTCGAGGGATGTATTTAATGACGACGATAAAGAAAATATGCGGCCAAAGCAAATGGTCTATCTTTAAAATTGAATCTCAAAAGTTTACTCTATAGGTATAACAATGGTCATACCCGGCTTGAGCTTATTAGCATCCTTTATTTTATCCTTATTCAACTCATATAAGTACTTCCATCTATACCCGCTTCCTAAATGTTCCTTTGCTATTTTCCATAAAGTATCGTTTTTCTGAATCGTATATTCCTTCTTTGAAACCTTTATTTCTGACTCTATCTTTTCTTCCTTCTCGACAATATATTTCCCCTCTTCTATTGTTTTAGCTCCGGATTCTTTGGGTTCGCCGGGATACGGAATCATAACTTCCTCAACTTCCGCAACCATAAATTGCGTATTTCTGTCTTTCTGCATGCCTACAATGTCATTTATCGGCGCAACTGCATCTAATTTACCCCGGCTTACAATACGTATACGATTTTCGTCAATCCCTTTGCTTAACATATATTCCTTTACGGATTCTGCCCTGGACCTTCCTAATTTCAAATTATACTCCTCTGAACCCCTAATATCACAGTTACCTGTAATTAGGATATCAGCCTCTTGATTTTGCTTTAAGGCCTTAATGGCATTTCCTAAGATAGGTATGTGATCCGATCTCAAATCAGCCTTATTATAATCAAAATATATCTTAACGTTCTTTATGATTTTCTTGATAAGCAACGACGGTCTTAATTCCTGCGGCTGAGGCGGAGGCAATTCCTCTTCTTTATAATCAAAGATAATTTTATAAACATAAATATATCCCCTGTTTCCCCAGGGCCTGATGTTTCCAGGCGTAGTCGGCCACCACCAGTATCCGCCGCGCTCTTCATCCTTTAAAGGACCTGGCTGGGCATCTGTAGGCCACCATTCAAAGCGTTTCTGCAATGCCTCGAGTTCTTTATCTTTTTTCTCCTCTTTCCATGATGCATACGTTGTATTCGCCGAATATAAAAACAATATCGTGGTCAATGCAGCCACTAAGACACATTCGAAAGGTATACTTTTCTTCATATCTTTTCCTCTCCTTTTATCTCTGTTTAACTTTCAGTCCTGTCCCGTCTTTCGGGCAATATTGTAGATATTTACTCAATTCTGCCCATGTCTTCTTGCCAACAACTCCGTCAGCTTTCAATCCATTCTTCTCCTGAAACTCTTTGATTGCATTCTTTGTATTCTTACCTATCTTGCCGTCAATCGCTCCATTGTAAAACCCTGCTTTTTTAAGGGCGATTTGAATTCTCTTCGGCGTACTCTTAGAAGCAATTACTTCTTCTTTGGTTGCAACAATCTTTTTTTCAGGATAAATCTTTACCCGGGTAATCTTATTTAAATCCCTTCGAGCTAATTCCAGCTCATTCTCTAATTCATATATCTCTTTGTCTTTTTGCTGTACATCTCTTTCTAGCTCTCTAACCTTCATCTCAAGTTGCTGGGTCTTAATATCCAGCATCCCTTTCCTTGAGGTCGCACATCCAAATAAACTTGAAACCAACATTAGACAAAATAAAATCTTAAACAACCGCATATCGCTTCCCCTCCTATTTCTTTGTAAAATATTTACTCAGCGCTTCGAGTGTTTTTGAATCAATGGTTCCATTGTCAGATAAACCTTTGGCAGACTGAAAATCTATTATTGCCTTTTTTGTCTTTGCGCCTATCTTTCCGTCTATAGGCCCCGGCTCAAACCCGGAATTCTTCAGTGCCTGCTGAAGCTCTTTTATGCCTTCTAACGTTGACGAATAATAACTCAGAGGATCACTCTTTTTATTGACCTTTTTTTCTGCTTTAACTGCATTCTTATAACTACCTAACTTTTGCCATGTCTCTATGCTAATAAATCCTGTCGCATTCAAATCATTGCCTCTCTGGAAATCTTTAATAGCCTTTCTGGTATCACGCTGCATCTTCCCGTCAATCGGCCCTGGATTAAACCCCGCGTTCATTAAGTAACCCTGCGCCTCTTTAATCTTGTGGTTATATCCGTCTAAGAATCCAAAAATCTTTTTTTCTTCCTTAGCCTCTTTCTGGTGGCCAAAACCAACAAAAGCACAACCGGGAAATAAAAATACCGCGATTAATACGCTTAGAATATATATGGAAATGTCCTTAAAAAAATTTTTCTCAATCATTTTTCTTCGCCTCCACTTGCTCATTTCCTAAAACTCTGTTTATCTTGCTTATCAATATATCTATCCCTTGTGACTTATCATAGTAATCTGCGGCTTCCGCGATAAGGCGCTTTTGTTCATCTAAAGGATAAACGCTTGTTACGATTATTTTGACCCTTTTATGAAATAATTGCAGGACTTCGTATAATATACTGCCGTTGACTTCGGGCATCTTGATATCAAGCAAAATAAGATCCACTTTTTCTCTGACCAGTGTTTCGCTTGCCTCCATGGCATTAGATCGCTCGATAACTTCAAACCCTTCCCCTGTCAATAATCCGCTGTAAATTTTTCTTATTTTCTTTTCATCATCAACTATAAGTATTTTTTTCATGGCTTCCTCCTGATAAAAACTCTTTTTTCTCTCAGCCAAAGTATAGCAAATTGAAGATTAAAAGAAGATTAAAAGAAGATTAAAATTTTCTAACCCTGGATGGACAAGAAGGAAAAACATTGCTACAAAAAAGGGATTGTTACAATAAAGGTCGAGCCTTTATTGAGTTGGCTTGTTACATGGATAGTACCGTGATGCATCTTGACTATAGATTGAACTATGCTTAAACCAAGTCCGGAACCATGTTCTATCTTTTTGTCCATTATATCTACGCGGTAAAACCTATCAAATATCTTTGACTTGTCTTCATCCAGTATTCCGATTCCTGTATCTGAAATAGAAACTATGGATTTTTTGTCTTTCTTTTTTAATGTAATGCCTATTTTACCATTTTTAGGTGTAAATTTTATGGCATTATCTATAAGGTTAAAAAATAATCTTCTTAAGTGGAACCTTTCGCCGTTGATATCACACTGGTCATCCGGCATATCTAGTGTAACTGCAATATCTTTCTGAGAAACCAATCCCTTACTCTGTTCATATATATCTTTCAAGAATTCAACTAAATCAAACCTCTCGAGTTTAAAAACCTCAGGCCTGTAGTCTAATCTCGTCAATAAAAGCAGGTCATTGATAATCTTTAACATTCTTTCGACCTCTTCTAAATTGGCTTTATTCAGTTTCTTATATTCTTCAATATTTCGTTCCTTTCTCATGACAACTTCGGTTTCGCCCTTTATTATGGCAAGAGGGGTCTTCAATTCGTGGGCGACATGAGAACTGAATTCAGCTATATATTTAAAAGACTCTTCCAGGCGTGATATCATATCGTTAAAGGCGTCGACTAAATATTTCATTTCTTCATCTACATGCTCTGCCTTGACCCTTGCATTCAAGTCTTCATGGGTGATATTACTGGCTGTTTTTGTAATCTCTACTACGGGATTGAGAATCCTTTTTGCAAAAAGCCTGCCGAAAAAACTGGCAAGCAGCAATATAATAGGAATACTAATAACAATGTGTAATAGCCGGATCTGCAAAAGGTGGATAACAGGCTTTAATGAAGTTGCAATCTGAATCATATAATGGCCTCCGCCTTTGAAAGAAACAGGGAGGCTGATAAGTCTTAAATTGCGTTTCTCATATCTTATGGATTTAAACAGTGTCTTATCTTCCTGCGCGGCCTTTATGTTAAAAGGGATAAACCCTTTGCCTGAACATACAATAGACTGGCCTTTGGAATCCAAAAAATTGACATGATCTTCCTTTAAATCAAACTTATCAACCATCCTGAGCCATAATTCTTCAAGGTCACGTATCTTATCCTGTTCAGGGTGTTCGCCTTCAAGGCAGATTACTCTCCTGACAGCAAAAATAAAAAATTCCTGGTCATAGCCAAGCTCGTCAAGATATGAGCTTATAGTGCCGGCTGTCTCTGATGCCTTCACATTGAGTTCATTGTCAAGTTCGTCATAAAGGGTATGGTGCAAGCTTAGATAAAGAAAGGCGCTATATACAACCAATATTAGCCCTAAAATAGCCGTGTACAAAACGCTGATCTTGAATCTGACAGAATTAAATTTTATCATCCTGAGCGCTCTTTCAATATATAGCCTGTGCCGCGTATGGTATGTATGAGTTGCTTTTCAAAATCTTTGTCTATCTTATTGCGTAAATATTTAATATAAACATCGATGACATTCGTAAAACTGTCGAAGTCTTCATTCCACACATGCTCGGAAATCATTGTCCTGGTAACAACCTGATCGGCGTTAAGCATAAGATACTCGAGAAGAGCGTATTCCTTGCTGGTCAGGGATATTTCTTTGCCCGCTCTTCTGACTTTGTGCGTAAGCTGGTCTAACTCCAAGTCAGAGATTTTAAGGATTGCGCCTTTGTTGGTTTCTTTTCTGCGAAGTAAAGCCCTTACCCTCGCCAACAATTCCTCAAACGCAAAAGGTTTAGCAAGGTAGTCATCAGCACCCAAATCCAAGCCTAATACTTTATCTTCAACCCTGTCCCTGGCAGTAAGCATTAGTATCGGGGTATCCATTTTTTTTCTTCTAAGTTCCTTGCATATTGATAAACCATCCTTAATCGGCAACATGATATCCAGTATTATTAAATCGTACGCGTTGATCTCGGCTAAAAAAAGACCTTTTTCGCCGTCGTAGGCGACATCTACTATATAATGCTCTTCCTTTAAGCCGCGCTCTATAAAATTTGCTATTTTCTTTTCGTCTTCCACCAATAAGATTCTCATACTAATCAGGATTATAATCTACAATAACGGTTATATACAATACTTATTTTGATCTTCTTGAAACCCTATTTATATATTATCCCCGCAGACCCATCCTGTAGAAAATGCCGCCTGCATGTTGTATCCGCCTGTTTTAGCATCTATGTTTATTACCTCCCCCGCAAAAAAAACTCCTTTCATGAGTCTTGATTCCATGGTTTTCGGGTTTATCTCTTTTGTATTCACACCGCCTCTGGTAATAATACTGCCTTTGATCGGCATCTCATCCTTTACAGTCAATCTTAAGTCAAAAAAGCCTTTCGCAAGCCTTTTTCTTTCTTCGGTTGTAATCTGGCTTGTGTTTTTATCTCCGTTTATATCACAGTTCCCAAGAAATTGCCTTATTATACCCTGCGGCAGTAGATTCTTAAATGTATTTTTAATGGTCTTCCTGGGATTTCTCTTGAACTCGCTCAACAATATGGTATTCAGTACTTTATGATCAAGGGCAGGCTTAAAGTTGATAGCTATCGTTACCTCTTTTTTGAGTCTTAAGGCGTCGTAAACAGATGCGCTTATATCAAATACAACAGGTCCTGATAAACCAAAATGAGTAAATATCATTTCGCCGGATCTTTCATCTATCTTTTCATTGCCGGCAAAAAGTGTCAATCTCACATCCCCGAGCGATATGCCCTGCCAGTCTCTTATAAATCTTTCCTTAATGCGAACAGGGGAAAGCGCTGGTTTCAAGGGCACTATTTCATGACCGAGTCTTCGGGCAATCTTATATCCGTCGCCAGTCGATCCTGTTTCAGGATAAGAAAGTCCGCCTGTAGTAATAGCAATATGTTCCGCTGCAAAATGCTTCCGGGAATATGTAAGGACACCTTCTATTTTCTTATTCCTTACAGTAATCTTGCACACGCGCTCTCCCAAGAGGACTTTAATATTCTTATTTTTTAACTTTAATTTTAAAACATCCAGGATATCGCTTGAATTATCACTTTGCGGGAATACACAGCCATTTTGTTCTGTCTTAAATTTAACATGGCTATCTTTAAAAAATAACAGGAGGTCAATGTTGAAAAATTTTGCGAAGGCATTTCTCAAAAAATCACGCGATTCAGAAAATTTCCCGAGAAAATCCTCGATATCGCAAGAATTCGTGAGATTACATCGTCCGTTTCCCGAAATAAGGAGCTTCCTGCCCAGGATATTATTTCGTTCAATGAGAAGGACTTTTCTATTCCTCTCTGCGGCGCGAATTGCAGCCATCATACCAGCCGGCCCTGCTCCGATTATAATAGTATCGAACGACACTAAATCTTCCTCTTACTTAAATTTTTATTATTAAGATTAAGGCTATAGGTAGACAGTAAATTACCAGCTACTCTTATCTAAATACTTAAACACGTCCTTTTCGTCGACGAAAAACCGGCTTCCTGCTTTTACCGGGCCTTCGGTCTTCGCCCTCCTGCCGTTTATCAAAACCGCCATCTTTGCGTTTTGAAAAACACTCTTTACAATATACCGGGCGGCCTCCGCTGGGTTTGAAAGGGACCTCGCATTCTTTTTTACAGTCTGAGCAAATAACTTGAGTAAAGTTTCTTCCTCTGGGACTATTGTGTTGTTTTCCTTTGTCATGATGGGGAAAGCGGTCAAAACGCTGGGGTGAAGACTGCCTGATCAAGATATCCATCTTCTTCTCCAAAAAAACTAACTGCTGTTGCATATTATTAAGTAGAACCATTACATCCGGCTTAACCTCCGGTGATACTGAAGAGCTTTTGCGCTTAAAAAGTTTTTTCATTTTACTCCTTCCTTAAAATATTGATTGAATCTGTTTTTTCTTTCATTATTCATATCTTAATGCCTCTATAGGATTAAGCTCCGATGCCTTCTTGGCCGGCCAGAGACCAAAGAACATGCCTACAGCTATGGAAAAACTCGTGGCAAGTATGATATTGAAAATAGTAACTTTAGTAGCCCAACCGGCTAAATATGAAAGAGTGATAGACGTTAATACGCCAAGCAGTATACCCATCAATCCGCCGCTAAGAGTCATAATCACTGACTCGATAAGAAACTGCATCATGATATCCCTGGGCTGGGCTCCGACTGCCTTGCGCAGCCCTATCTCCCGCGTGCGCTCGCTAACAGATACCAGCATGATGTTCATGATGCCTATGCCGCCCACGAGAAGAGATATCGCCGCAATACAGCCCAAGAGCATACTCATGGTCTGGGTGGTAGAAGAAAGCATCTCCTGTATCTCGCTCATGTCATGTATGTGGAAATAGTCATCAGGGTCTCTGGTTATACGGTGCCGCTTCGCTATAAGGAGCTTAATCTTCTCCTGCGCCTTTTCCATTGACTCGACATCGCTTATTTCAACGTAAATACCGTCGAAATAATCTTTGCCAAGCATCCTGTACATGGCGGTTGTGACAGGAATATAAATGATATCATCCTGATCCCGCCAGCCGCCCGCACCTTTTTTAGGAGCAACTCCTATTACCTTAAAATTAATCCGATTTATCTTAACAGTCTCGCCCACGGGATTCATATTGCCGAAGAGTTCGTTCACCACTGACAGCCCCAGTATGGCTACCTTATCTCTACGGGCAATTTCTTCCCTTGAAAACCATCTCCCTATCTCAGGGATCGTGGCGCGCATTTCTCCGTAATCATATCCGACGCCTTCTATCCTCGTATTCCAATTTTTATTCTTATAGACTGCCTGCCCGCTACCGCTCGCGAAACCACTGACATTTTTCACCATAGGCTCAAGGTCTCTTATAGCGTCAATATCGGCCGGAGCTAACCGCGTCATAGTACCTGCTCCGTGGGCAGCACCCCTTACTCTTGCTGAGCCACCCTGTATTGAAAGTAAGTTTGAGCCGAGAGATTTGATCCTTTCTTCCATTGACGCCTTCGCGCCCTGGCCGAGCGCGAGCATTGCTATTACCGCTGCCACGCCGAAAAGTATCCCGAGCATTGAAAGAAACGAACGGACCTTGTTCGCGAATATCGCTCTGAATGACTGCCGGATATGTTCTTTAAATTCAACCCCGACGAAATAAGAATGGCCCTCTTTGACCAGTTCTTTAATAGTCTCCTCTTTTGTTAAATGGCCTTTGTTTTTTTCCTTGATGTCGTCCGATATAATACTCCCGTCGCGCATGGTTATAATCCTCTTGGCATGCTGGGCAATCTCCTTTTCATGCGTAACCAGGATTATAGTCTTCCCCTGTTCGTTTAATCCTTTAAGTATCTTTATTATCTCTTCTTCACTCTTTGTGTCCAGGTTTCCGGTAGGTTCGTCTGCCAAAATGATTAACGGATCATTTACCAATGCACGTGCGATAGCTACCCTTTGCTGTTCACCTCCCGACAGTTCATTCGGTTTATGCGCTATGCGGCCGGAAAGCCCTACTGAGTCCAGATTTTTCCTGGCATTTTCGATGACGGCTTTTTTGCCTGAATAGATAAGCGGGAGCTCGACATTCTCGAGTGCGCTGGTCCTGCGAAGAAGATGAAACTGCTGAAATACAAAGCCAACCAGGCGATTCCTAAGATGGGCGAGTCCGTCGTCGGAAAGATTAGAGACCTCTGTGTCTAAAATCCTGTATGAACCTTTGTCCGGGCGATCCAGAAAACCCAGCATGTGAAGAAGCGTGGACTTACCGGAACCCGAAGGCCCCATGATAGCCACGAATTCGCCCTGCTGAATAGTAATGGAAACATCTCTTAACGCAAAAACAGAGGCCTTTCCCCTGCCATAGGTCTTAGAGAGATCTTTAATTTCTATCATTATCTCTTTCTCTCGGGCATGAACGGGTTTTTACCTAAACTTTTCATCTTGGGTAAATACAAGGTGTCCTGGATTATTACACTATCTTCAATACTCAACCCTGAAACAACCTCGGTTGTCTGGTCATTATTTAACCCTATCCTGATATCGCGTTCAGTAATCTTTCCGCGAGGGTCATGGACCAACACGAATCGTCTTTCCCCGTCGTAATGTATGGATTTTGAAGGAATAGTAAGGACATCAGCTGCCTTTTTCTCGACCACCTCTACTGTAACGCTCATTCCTGAACGAAGTATATCCGGGATCTCTTTAGGCACTATATCAACGTTATATATCGTCACGTTATTTACTATTTCTGACTCATATGCCACATGATCTACTTCTCCCTCGAGCCTTACCTCAGGATAGGCGTCGAGCGTTATTAGGGCCTCCTGTCCCACTTTTACCCTTCCTATATCAGTCTCGTCAAACTGCGCGTTTATTACCAGGCGGTCTGACAATACCAATACAGCATCAGAAGAAGAAACCGTCTGTCCTGATTCTACAGATCGTACTATGACCTCGCCTTCGATCGGGGAAATAATAGGGGTCTTCTTATACACCTCTTCCCAGTATTTCAAGGCCTCTTCGCCCTGCGAACGGGCAGCATCCACAAGAGCAGCCCTTTCAGTGGAACTCATCCACGCCAGGATATCGCCCTTATTGACCTGGCTACCTTCCTTGACTAGGATTTCCTCTATGCGACCGCTTATAGACGGTTTCAGTTCCAAACGATTCTGCGGCTCTACTACGCCTGTAGTCGCTACTGTAATTGCAACATCGCCTATAGAAGGATTTATAACATTCTTATTGTTCGCCTTGGACTGCTCTTTAGTTCCTCTTGAACTGACAATCAAAAACATAGCGACGCATAAGACAATTACTGTTACAATAAGTGCTTTTTTATTATTCATCATATTCCAGCGTGCCTCCTATTGCCTGTATCCAGTATGCCTCGGCAATCATCATGTTTGCCTGGGCATTTAGGTATGACTTTTTGGCACTCACAAGATTATCTTCTATGATTATCCAGTCATCAAACGAGATAAGGCCTGTTTCGTACTGGGCCTGGGTTACCTTTGCACGCTCCTCTGCTGCCTGAAGGAACTTTTCTTGCACAGAGAGATTTTCTATGGTATCCCTGATGTCCTTCCATGTCTTTTCCAACGTAAACAAAACACTATCACGGCCGCTTCGTTCATCTGTCTCTGCCTGACGAAGTTTTGATTTTGCTTTCCTAATATCTACGATACGGCTTCCCCCTTCAAATATAGGTAATGTCACTGACATACCAAAAGACCATGAATCATCATCCGGCGGCCACTCACCACTGCTCTTGCCTGCAGAGCCATTTAAATAAACCGCTGGAAAAAAATCAGCCTGTTTTGATTTAAGGTCATAGCGCGTTGCTTCCTTCTCGGCTATTAATTCCTGGAGAAAAGGCGTAGTATCAGCTAAATTCTCAATGTCTGGTTTAATGTCATAGTCTCTTGTAAGAGAAAACCTACCTTTTACGCTCACGAGATTCAATTTTTCAAGACCCATTTCTTTTGATAACTCACGCTGATAAAGAATAATGTTTCTTTCTGCCTGTTTTGCTTCGTATTCTGCATTGGCAAGGTCTGCTTCAGCAGTCAAAAGCGACCCCTTATGTTCTCTTCCCGCTTCATATCGCAAATTAACCAGTTTAAGGTTTTGTCTCCTGCGCTCGGAAATATCCTTTGTAAGGATACTAAGTTCCTGTGCCTTTAAAAGCCCGACAAAAGAATTTCTCAAATTCAGCCTTATGTCCGAAGAAGTAACTTTATAATTATACTCTTCTGCCTCAAGGGTCTTTGATGAACTTGATATATCATGTAACGTCTTAAAGCCGTCGAAAATAAGTTGTGTACCGGTTACACTATATGAATAACTATCAGACGTGGCACCGGTCGAGGCCTTTGTGCTTTTACCCGACAGAGTGCCGTCTATCTGAGGAAGCGCAGAACTTATCTCTATCATTTTATCAGCCTTTACCTGTTTGACCTTCTCGGCTGCAGAGATTAAATCAGGATGTTTCTTCTTAGCCTCAGCCACACAAGCTTCCCAAGTAAGAATATTCTGTGAAGATGCGGTATTTATGAAATACAATGAAAATATAATAATTAATATATATATCTTCCTCATTTTAGAATTTTCCTACCTATGACGATAAACTATACGGCCTTTGCCCAAATCGTATGGCGATAATTCAACATTTACTTTATCGCCTACTAGGATTCGGATAAAATATCTTCTCATTTTGCCGCTCGGGTGAGCTAAAATCTTATGGCCATTTTCAAGCTCAACACGAAATCTAGCATTTGACATGACATCCATAATTGTCCCTTCTACTGTTATGGCTTCTTCTTTTGGCATGCTCTCACCTCTCTTCTATTCGGACAATCCTTTAGTTATTTTTAATAAATATGCGTTTTAAAGAATCTTTCAGTCTTTTTTTCTCCAATTCTCTATTTATCAATCCTTTTAAAAGCCGAGGGCTCAGCGTGAAAAAACACACAATTTCTCTGAAAGTGAGCAAACCCACTGATAGAGCTTTTTTCACTATTCTCAATAGTCGAAACGGCGTATAAAAAAAGAACTTTATCTTTCTGCCTATTCTCTTTAATGCTGCATGGCTGTATTTATCTGAGTAAAGCTCGCCTCTATCAGTCACATGATATCCAGGCGTGGATTCGGCAAGATTCTTAAGCCCTGAGAACTTTTCTATTCTTAACTTCTGAAATGTTATTGAATCTACTCCGATTTCTCTTGCAAATTTAGCAATATACAGCATCTCGTCTTCTGTTTCGTTTATATTTCCGTAAATAAAATAGCCGTGATAATATATAGGGTATCTTCTAAGGACTTCGAACGATCTTCTTATTGCAAACGAATCAAATCCCTTATTAAGCTGTGCCAAAATATGGTCATGTGGAGATTCTATTCCTAAAAGCAACAACTTAAATCCTACCTTAACTATTTTTTCAAGGAGATGCGGATGATTGGCAATTTCTATACGGGCCTGGGCAAAGAATCGTTTCTTCACCTTTCTCTCTATCAATAAATCGCAGATTCTCTCAGCCCTCTTTATATTGCTGAAAAAATTATCATCGCTGAAAAGAATAGCTTCTGCATCCAGGTTTTGTATCTCATTAACTACTGATTCGACCTGCCGCGTAGAATAATTTCTTTTTTGTCCCAGAGGATTCAGTTTAAAAGTGCAAAACTTGCAATCATTTGGACACCCCCTGGCGCTAAGAACCGTATCGAAGGTCAATTTTGTCATATCTACGCCGTTTAGGGCTATCCGATATTTGACACGTCTCAAGCTGCGGTCAGGATAGGAAATATCGTCAACGGAACATAGAGGTCTGGTTTTGGTGTGCTGGATCTTGCCATTTAGTCTATATGATATGCCCTGAATATCCTCTAGCGAAAGGTCTTTCATTATGTCTTTTATAGTCTCTTCTCCCTCTCCTCTTACAACGATATCTATTTTAGAGCAAGGCTGCAGCAATTTTTCCACCTCTAGTGTGGCTTTATATCCTCCAACGACAAGCGGGATTTCATCCGGCATATAATTTAAGAGACTGCATATTTCTTGAAACTGTCTATCCCAGACAATGCTTATACATAAAATATCAACATTGTTCTTACGAATGAAATCCAATAACTTATCTTTACCTGCTAATTCTTTTTCATATCTCAAATCCAAAAGTGTTACTTTTTGCACATAATCCTTCGCACTAGTTGCTACATATTCCAAGCCGGTTGGGGGAAAAATGCCCATAATGCTTGTTGAAGAGGATTCTACATAAGGATTTAAAAAAAGGGCATGTTTATACTTCATTGACGGGGCCTTTTTCTGTTAAAAATAAAAAACCACAAAGTTCAGTGTATCTCGAACTTGTGGTCTCAAGATATTCAAGCTGATATATATGTTAACCTATTTTATTGCAATTGTCAATAAATCTATCCATTAAACTCCCTCATTATTCGCTTCCTTTTTTCATGTGTCTGGGACCCTTGCCATGTCCCTTCATTCCATTGCGGTGCTTTCCAATAAATTCTTTAAATTTTGTATACTGTTCGGGGCTTAGTATCTCTCTTACCTCTAAAACACATTTAAGCCTATCATCCTGCATCTCTGAATTCATAACCTTTAATTCAGTGTTGAACTGGTTAATCTTTTCCATATCGAGCTCTTGTCTTTGAAGTTCTTTTCCAAGCTCCTCCCTTTTGCTGGATATTTTCTCGCGAAGCTCTTTCATCCTCTCTCTACTCTGAGTCTTGTGTCTTTTTAGCTGCTCTTCCTGCTCGGGAGTCAGGTTAAGTTCTTTGGGGACCTCTTTAAAACACGCCTCCACCTTCTCCTTCATCCCTTCCTTTTCTTCGGGCCCAAAGCAGCTTTTTCCCTCAGGCCATGCATGCGCATTTGACACCAGAAAGATCCCTAAAATAAAACTGTATATCCATACAAAATTCTTAAATTTTATACTCATGGCATTTTCCTCCTTTCACTAACTTAGACAAATAAATCTCTGAAAAAGTTCCATTTAGAGAAAATATTCTTCGATTGCTGTGCCATAGCCTACATCCTCTCCATTTGAAACATAAGCGTTTTCTCCGAATAAATTCACAAGATACTCAATTTGTTCTTCTGACTGTATGCTGGCAACTTCCTGTTTATTGACTTGAAGCTTTGCAACTACACTTAAAGCAATGACTAATACCATTACAATTGCCACTGTAAAGACAGGCCTCGGGATGTAGATAAAAGTCTTTAGCTTATCCTTTAAATTAGGTATAGAATATGGTCTTGCTTCCTGCCGAGTTTCTGCTTCTATTTTTTCTTTTATCCTATGCCAGACCGAATCAAGCGGCTTCTGAGGCTCTGCTTTTATAAATGGCTCTATAGCGGACCTTCTGACCATAGACGCGAATGCTCTGCAAGTTTTACACTGCGCCAGATGTTTTTCTATAAGCTCTCTTTGGTCGGGTTCGATCTCTCTGTCAGAATAATCCGTAAGAATCATGTCTTTAACTCTTCTACAATTCATTTCTTACCACCTCTTTTCTCAGAGTTACCAGTTTTTGCCTGGCCCTCTTAAGTCTGGAACGTACTGTATTTATATTAATCCTTAAGACATTTGATATCTCCTCATAGCTAAGCCCCTCCATTTCTCTGAGTACTATACAAGCCCTGTGTTCGGGGCTCAAGTTACTTAACAAAAATTTCACGAGGCTCTCACTAGCATGATCTTTTCCTTTATCAACTAGCTCAGTATTAAGTCTAGACTCATAATCTACTCTTTTATTTTCTTCTTTTGATGCGCGTTTTTTAAAATTTATGGCTGCATTCACTGCAATCCTGTAAACCCATGTATTGAAAGACGCGCGAAAGCTAAAGCTTTTTAAATTCTTAAATACCTTAATAAACACTTCTTGAGTTATTTCCTCAGCATCTTTAGCATTATTGGCTATTCTAAGGGCTATATTATAGACAAATCCCGAACTCAACCTATAGATTTCCTCAAAGGAATTCATATCGCCCTCTGATGCCTTTATTATCAATTCACGCCCTATCTCAATCATGCATTTCCTCTATTATATTAGACACACAAAGACCCATAAAAGTTTCATTATATTATAACATACATGGATAGAGATAAAGAGATAAATGGCTTGGCTGAATTTAGAGATAATTTAGAAATGCCTTTAAAGAAATATTCATTTTAAAATCAGTTTAAATTAAACGATAACCTAACCGTTTGACACGTTGTAGTATACAAAAATAACCTGGCAAATTCTACCAGACTATTTTGTTGCAACTTATTTATTTACAATAAGTTACGAAAGATAGCTCCGCCCGGGCAAAACTCGAACCATCTGGTTAACAGTCAAGCCGTACCAGCTTCTCAATATGCCCTTATTTTACTCAAACCATTTCTTTGTTCTTAGAGAAATTCGTACGAGCATTAGCATGACAGGCACCTCTATCAAGACTCCGACAACCGTCGCCAAAGACGCCCCTGATGAAAGGCCAAAAAGAATAGCAGAGGTCGCTATGGCAACCTCAAAATGATTACTTGCGCCGATAAGTGCAGACGGAGCAGCATCTCTATATGGAAGTTTTAACAATTTTGCCAATCCGTAAGTCAAAGCAAAAATTAAGCAGGTCTGGATAAAAAGTGGGATGGCAATTAGAAAGATTACCTGCGGTTGATTTATTATAAGCTCTCCCTTAAAAGAAAACAGAAGAACCAGAGTAACGAGCAAGGCAAATATCGAAACAGGCGTCAAATAATGAAGAAATCTTTCTTCAAACCACTTGAATCCTTTTTTGGCAATGATCCATTTTCTCGAGTAGTATCCTAAAAATAGAGGCAGACCGACATATATAATCACTGATAATGCAATAGTCTGCCAAGGAATGGGCATTTTATTTACACCAAGAAGCCAGCCTCCGAGCGGTGCATAGAGAAATAACATCGTAATAGAGTTAATAGCTACCATCACCAGAGTATGGCCGTCATTGCCTCTGGCAAGATGACCCCAAATCAATACCATGGCCGTACAGGGAGCAATTCCCAATAAAATACAGCCTGCGATATAAGACCGAAAAAGTTCTACCTGCGTCCCGCCT
>Ga0180007_10000760_pt1 | contig 49923 bp, 36 predicted proteins | sample MM_PC_MetaG_FD_121122 | JGI IMG/M metagenome (GOLD analysis project Ga0180007, IMG submission 121122) | Groundwater microbial communities from the Aspo Hard Rock Laboratory (HRL) deep subsurface site, Sweden - MM_PC_MetaG | ecosystem: Environmental > Aquatic > Deep subsurface > Groundwater... | reverse complement strand
TCACGGTATTACAACAAGGCCAAAGGGCGTCGGGGAACCCTCTGGGGTGAGCGTTTCAAGAGCCTGATCGTTGAAAAAGGCGACACCCTGATCCATTGCCTGGCCTACATCGACCTGAATGCAGTCCGGGCGGGAATCGTAAAGCGGCCCGAGGATTATCGCTGGTGTTCGATGGGCTACCACAGCCAGACCGGCAACACGGACGATTTTCTTTCAACGGATTTCGGGATTGTGGAATTCAACGATGTGGATGAAAAGGAACGTTTCCGCCGCTACCGGCGATATGTTTATGAAGCCGGAGCCCTGGCCAGAGCTGACGGGAAAAGAAGCCAGGTCATAGGAAAAGACATTGTCACCGCCGAGCGTGAAAAGGATTTCGAAATCACACGAACCGACCGATTCATGAACAGAACGCGATATTTTACCGATTCCGGCATCATTGGATCAAAGGCCTTTGTGGCTGAACAATATCTGCGATTCAAACATATGTTTCAGTCAAAGCATGAAAAAATACCCAAGCCCATCAAGGGCCTTGAGGGCATGTATTCCTTGAAACGGCTTTCATCCTGACCCAAACGTTTCAAGAAATTTTTTATATCCCCTTCTTTTTTGGTGTGTCATAAAAAGAACCGTAGAGCTGTTTTTCCTTTTCATTGAAAATGGATTAGCCGTGTTTTGATGAGATGCTTCCGGTTGGTCAATTCCCTTTTTCCATATAAAAAGAGTTCATGGTAGGCTTTTTCTTGAGAAGCGTGTTATTTAAACTGCCTGTTTTCCATTTTTCGTTGATTGCATGCCCCAATTTTTAATTTTCTGAGAACCTTCTTACCAGCCACACCAACGATGCTGGAAAAACCACCAAAATGTCATTCGCCGAAAAACAATTGAATACCCCGGTCAACCCGTGCTGCGAGACTTAAGAGTTCATGCATGTAATGTCGGATGACGATTTGTATAATTGGCCTGTCCCCGGATTTGGTCCCCGGATTTGATAATAAACTCCCAGGCACTGCCTGGGAGTTGTATTTCTGTTTTGTCATTAAATCGTCACCATCCTCACCCAAACAAATCGGATCAGAACTGCTCTTCTTCGGTGGAGCCTGAGAGAGCTCCCACGGAACTTTCGCCTTGGGTGACACAGGTCATCACCCGATCAAAATAACCGGCACCGACGAATTTCTGATGACTGGTGCCCATATAGCCTTCGGATTTCTCGTGTTTGAATTCCTCTTGCTGGAACCGTGAATAGGCAGCCATACCTTCGGTCTTGTAACTGTGGGCCAGGTCAAACATCCCCAGGTTCAAGGTATGAAAACCTGCCAGGGTCACAAACTGAAATTTATAGCCCATGGCTGCCAGTTCCCTTTGAAATGTTCCGATGGATGCATCATCCAGATTGGCCTTCCAGTTGAATGACGGAGAGCAGTTATAGGACAAAAGCTTGTCCGGGAATTCTTTCTTGATGCTTTCTGCAAAAACCCGCGCCTGTTTGAGATCGGGCTTGGAGGTTTCGCACCAGATCATATCCGCATAGGGTGCATAGGCCAGACCCCTTGCAATGGCAGCGTCAACACCGCCCCGAATGCGATAAAACCCCTCGGAGGTCCGGGGTTCATCGGTGATGAATGGCCGGTCACGTTCATCAATGTCGCTGGTCAACAGTTTGGCAGCGTCCGCATCGGTACGGGCCACCAGAATGGTGGGAACGTCGCAGATATCTGCGGCCAGACGTGCTGAAACCAGTTTATTGATAAACTCCTGGGTGGGAACCAGTACTTTGCCCCCCATATGACCGCACTTCTTGGCCGAGGCCAGTTGATCTTCAAAATGAACCCCCGAGGCACCTGCATCAATCATGGCCCTCATCAGTTCAAAGGCGTTCAAGGGACCGCCAAAACCCGCTTCGGCATCGGCCACAATAGGGGCAAACCAGTAGGGACCGTTCTTCCTGCAGTCCAGAACCTGGATCTGATCGGCCCGGCGCAGGGCGTTGTTGATTTTCCGCACCACGGCAGGGACGCTGTTGGACGGATAAAGGCTCTGGTCAGGATACATCTCCCCGGCCAGATTATTGTCGGCAGCAACCTGCCAGCCACTCACATAAATAGATTTCAGACCGGCTTCCACTTGCTGAACAGCCTGGTTCCCTGTCAAGGCACCGAGGGCGGCAAGGAATTCTTCCGTCTTAAGCAAACGCCACAATCGCTTGGCACCCACCCGTGCAAAGGTGTAATCCACCTTGAGTGTCCCCCTTAGATTGAGGACTTCGGCAGGTTTGTAAGGCCTTACAACCCCTTTCCACCGGGGATCCTTAGCCCATCTGTCTTCCAATTCATCAATCTCTTTGAAATCAATCTGATGACAGCTGAGCTTCTTTTCCAGTTCAATTGCTTTTTCTTCGATGGTCAACATGATGGACTCCCTTCATTTCTTAAGATACACGGTATCAAACTTGACTTATTAAGGTATTAATCCAGATAATCATAAGCCCTGAGCGTTAAAAAATCATCCAGGTTTTCATCCAGAATAATTTCTTCAAACAGACCCAGTGCTTTTTTGAATTTCCCCTTTTCAAAGGCATCACTTCCAATGTGTGAGCAGATCTTTTCATATTCATCGTTCAGAAGATCGAGGAACATTTTCCTGTCCACGGATCGCTGGTCATCAAGTTTGCCTTGGGGGTGGTGAAGCCACTGCCAGACCTGGGCACGGGAAATTTCCGCAGTGGCAGCATCCTCCATCAGGTTATTGATAGGGACACATCCATTCCCGGAAAGCCAGGATGCCAGATACTGTATGCCGACACTGATGTTGTTCCGTAGACCTTTTTCAGTAATTTTTCCCAGGGGACATCTTAAAAGATCCTCCTGAGACACATTGACATCCTCCCTCTTTTTATCAACCTGGTTGGGCCCTGGCATCAACCGGTCAAAAACCTCCAAAGCCAGGGGGACCAAACCTGGATGGGCCACCCATGTCCCGTCATGGCCATCGGTGGCTTCCCTGGTTTTATCGTCCCTGACCTTCTGTAATGCTTTTTCATTGGCTTCGGGGTCATCTTTGATAGGAATCTGGGCTGCCATGCCGCCAATGGCATGGGCACCCCGTTTGTGACAGGTCTTTATGGATAACAGGGAATAGGAGTGCATGCAGTGGCTGGTCATGGTGATATCAGCCCGATCCGGGAAAATATAGGCAGGCACTTTCTTGAACTTTTTAATGAAACTAAAAATATAGTCCCAACGTCCGCAGTTCAGGCCTGCCATATGTTCCTTAAGTTCATAAATAATTTCATCCATCTGAAAGGATGCCAGGATGGTTTCAATAAGAACCGTTGCCTTGATGGTTCCCTGGGGGATAGTCATGTCATTCTGGGCCATTATAAAAACATCGTTCCAAAGCCGGGCTTCCAGATAACTTTCCATTTTCGGCAGATAAAAATAGGGGCCGGACCCGTTGTTCATAAGCTTCAGGGCATTGTGATAAAAGAAAAGACCAAAATCAAAGATACCAGCAGAAATGGCTTTCCCATCCACGGTGACATGTTTTTCCACCAAATGCCAGCCCCTGGGTCTTACGATTAGGGTGGCTATTTTTTCGTTCAAATGGTATTTTTTTCCATCGTCACTGGTATGACTGATCGTGTGGTCTACAGCATCCCTTAGATTAATCTGGCCCTGAATCGTCCCATCCCAGGTGGGGGCATGGGAATCTTCTAAATCAGCCATAAAGGTTCTGGCCCCGGAGTTAAGGGCGTTGATAACCATTTTGCGTTCCACCGGCCCTGTGATCTCCACCCGTCGATCTTGAAGATCTGGTGGAACAGGAGAAATGGTCCAAGCGCTGTCCCTGATGGCCCGGGTTTCAGGCAAAAAATCAGGAAAAACCCCCCGGTCAATATGTGCCTGAACCTTTTTCCGATCTTCGAGAAGTGCAGATCGACGAAGTTCAAAGGCACGTGCAAGTCCGGCAACAAAAAAAAGAGCGTCTTTGGTCAAAATCTGTTGAAAAGCAGGCGTTATAGGAGCATGAACACGAACACCCTCATTGTCAAAAGATAGTTTCATGGGCAGGTCCTTATGGTTTATTAATTTATTTATCCGTTACAATGGCGAAATACAGGTATTGACGTCGAGTAAGAGAGGAATTTGTAACCATGAAAAAAAATCATGATTACAAATGGGAATATAACAATTCCCTTGGACAATGTCAATGTGAAGACCGGCCCCGGATAAATGCTCGGCCTTAGTGGCAGGGCCATGGCAAACAAACAGGAAAACGAACATGATCCTTGATGTGGAACCCTATCAGCGAGCTTCAACGCTTATCCTTGATGCATTTGAGACATATCTGAATGAATTTCAGTCCATCACCCTAAAAGCCCGGGATCGATTTATTCAAAAAAACTGGCAGGAAGGACGGAACGATGCTCTCAAACGACTGGACCTCTATTCCTTGACCGTCCGAAAAACCGTAGAGGATATGAGGGGGGCCATGGGCCCCCTGCTCAAAAAAGATCGCATCGGCAAGGAGATGAAACAGGCCTATGCCTCCATGGTGGCCCAGCGTGATGACAGTGAATTGGCGGAAACGTTTTTCAATTCCGTGACACGGAAAATATTTTCCATCGTGGGTATGATCCCGGACATTGAATTTACCACCCCGGATTTCAAAATACCCATGATTCAGGAACGGCAGTGTTTTATCTGTCGGTCCCACCTTCTTCCGGAAAACCGCTTTTCCTTTCAGAACACCTTTGAAAAAATCCTTTGTGCGTACAAGGACGAGCTGGAGCTCCAGCACCTTGAACAGGATGCCAAAACCATCGCAAGGGTGGTTGAAACGCACCTTGAATCCACCTACAAAACCCAACGAATGGAGTATGTGGAAGTCATTGAATCCGTATTCTATCGTCAGAAAGCCGCCTACATCATCGGGCGAATCCGGTCCAGCTCCCATATTGTTCCCCTGATCATCGCATTTCTGAACGACAATAAGGGTGTCCGGGCAGATGCTGTTCTATTGACCGAACGGTCTGCCAGCATCATTTTCGGATTCACCCGGTCTTATTTCCATGTCATGGTCACCAAGCCCAGTGAAATGATCAATTTTTTAAAAAGCATCATTCCGAATAAGAGGGTATCCGAACTCTATACGGCCATTGGTTTTCACAAACACGGGAAATCTGAGCTGTTCCGGGAACTGACCCGCAGTCTTGAGAAAACCCAAGATCGTTTTGAAATTGCCCAGGGAGAAAAAGGCATGGTCATGCTGGTGTTCACCCTTCCCTCCTTTGATGTAGTGTTTAAAATCATCAAAGACCGTTTTGAATATCCCAAAACCACCCATCGTCAGGCTGTCAGGGACAGCTATCGTCTGGTCTTCATCCACAATCGTGCCGGACGACTTATTGATGCCCAGGCCTTTGAGTATCTTGAATTTGACCGGAACCGGTTTTCGGAAGAGGTCCTTGCGGAATTCAGGGAAACAGCCCAGGAAACGGTTTTCATCAGCGATGACCTTGTGACCATCCGGCATCTCTACACAGAACGCCGTCTTCGCCCCCTGGACCTGTACATCAAAGAAGAAGACGAAACGCATGCAATGAAAGCCATCATTGATTATGGCCGTGCCATCAAGGAACTTGCCGCCTGCAATATTTTTACAGGAGACCTTTTTTTAAAAAATTTCGGAGTGACCCGCCACGGACGTGTGGTTTTCTACGATTACGATGAGCTGTGCCTCCTTACAGACTGCCATTTCAGAAAAATCCCCAAATCCAGAGGGTATGACGATGAAATGGCCTCGGAGCCCTGGTATTTTGTAGGCGATAAAGATATTTTTCCCGAAGAATTCAGAACCTTCTTACGTATCCCCCCCAATCTGAAGCAGGCATTTGAAAAGGCCCATGGAGACCTGTTCGATGTGACATTCTGGAAAGAACTGCAGAACCGTATATCAGCCGGTGAGGTGATGCATATCTTTCCCTATAAACAAGGGAAACGGTTTATCAATATCGATATGTAGAGGTCATACTATTTGAACATGAACGGCTTGATTGACAGGGTGATGCTTTGTTGATAAATTGGATAAGACTTATATGACCTATCTGTTCTAATTAACATCCAGCGTTTAAAAAGAATCATACATAAACTTTTAATTTAACTATTTTAAAATTCATTCTTTTCTTCGACGCCATCAATCTTAGCGGGAGATCTCCTATGAAAAAAAACGTAACCCAGAAACTCATTGAAAGCCATCTTGTGGAAGGCACCATGAATCCCGGTGAAGAAATAGGCATCAAAATTGATCAGACCCTGACCCAGGATGCCACCGGTACGGTGGTCATGCTGGAATTTGAAGCCATGAACATCCCCAGGATCAAAACTGAGCTATCTGCCCAGTATGTAGATCACAATCTGCTCCAGATCGATTTTAAAAACGCCGACGACCATATTTTTTTAAGGGACGCCTGCAAAAAATTCGGACTCTGGTACAGCAGGCCTGGTAATGGAATCAGTCATCCGGTTCATATGGAGCGGTTTGGAGTTCCGGGCAAGATTCTTCTGGGTTCGGACAGCCATACGCCTTCCGGAGGCGCTCTGGGCATGCTGGCCATTGGAGCAGGAGGCCTGGACGTGGCCACAGCCATGGCCGGAGAGCCCTTTTATGTCAAAATGCCCAAGGTCTGGGGTGTAAAACTCATCCATGCCCTTCCGGACTGGACCAGCGCCAAAGACATTATCCTTGAAATGCTTCGCCGCCACGGTGTGGATGGAGGTTTCGGGAAAATCATTGAATACTACGGTCCGGGAGTGGACAGTCTAAGTCCCATGGACAGACATGTAATCACAAACATGGGAGCTGAATTAGGCGCAACAACCAGTGTGTTCCCCTCGGATGACAAGGTCCGCCAATTCCTTAAAAGCCAAGGCCGTGAGGATTGCTGGGTGGAGATCAAGGCCGATGACGGTGCAGCCTATGACCTTTACGATGAAATCGATTTAAGTAAGATTGTACCCCTGATCGCCTGCCCCAGCAGTCCGGGTAATGTGGTTCCGGTCAGTGAGGTGGCAGGCAAAAAAATATACCAGTCCTATATTGGCTCCTCTGCCAATCCGGGTTTACGGGACTTTGCCATTGTGGCCCTGATCACCGAAGGGAAAAAGGTCCATGACCATGTATCCCTGGACATCAACCCCTCCACCCGTCAGGTCATCGAAAATCTGATCCATCTGGGCCTCATGGAAAAACTGATCCAGACCGGTGCCCGGGTTCACCAGGCCGGATGCAATGGATGTATCGGCATGGGCCAGGCACCGGCAACCGGTAAAATCAGCCTGCGCACCGTACCCCGAAATTTTCCGGGACGGTCAGGAACCATAGGAGACCAGGTGTATCTGTGCAGCCCTGAAACAGCAGCTGTGTCGGCCTTGACCGGAGTTATCACCGATCCCAGGACCATGGACATGCCGTACCCGAGGTTCACAGAGCCCCAGAAACTACAACTCAACACGGCCATGCTGATTCCACCTGATCCGAATGGCGGGAGTATCGACATTGAAAAAGGCCCCAATATCAAACCCCTGCCCGAATCGGGCCCCCTCCCTGACACGATCCAGGCACCGGTTCTTTTGAAAATGGGGGATAATATTTCCACCGACGAAATCATGCCTGCCGGAGCCCATATTCTTTCCTTTCGAAGCAATATCCCGGAAATCAGTAAATTTTCATTTTCTCGAGTGGACAAAGCGTTTTATGATAGGGCACTGGCCTTAAAGGACAAGGGTTTTATCGTTGTGGGCGGAGACAATTACGGCCAGGGATCAAGCCGGGAGCATGCGGCCCTGGGGCCACGCTACCTGGGCCTCCAGGCTGCCATTGCCAAGAGTTTCGCACGGATACACTGGCAAAACCTGGTGAATTTCGGAATTCTGCCTTTGACCTTTACCGATCCATCGGACTGGGAAAAAATTCAGAAGGATGATGTGCTATGCCTGTCAGATTTAAGAGAAAAAATCAACATTTCCTCAGAGCTTGCTCTGGAAAACAAGACCCGGAATCTGACCATCACGGTCAGGCACAGCTTGAGTCCCAGGCAGGTGGACATGATTCTTGCCGGAGGAAAAATAAACTATATTAAAGGAAAGCAGGGTTGATATGTTTTTTGGCTTTTATTAACCACCCGCTCCCGGTGGTTGCTGAAGGACACGAAGAGCACGAAGAAATTGCCTCCGGCGGCCAGCTTTTAAAAAGCTGGACACCGGCAGGGCCGCAAGATGCCTTTTTTGCCCTTCTTCGTGCTCGTGGTTCGTGGTTAAACTGTTTTTGACTCACTCCCATGCTCAGCATGGGAGAGTATGTCTACTTTGTCTTTAAAGCGACATGATAAATCATCAAGGGGTGGGCCAGCTATAGGTGAGAGACAATCTCCTCTTGAATAAATACGGTTTTTTATTTTATGTCTACATGGTTTCTATATATGGTCCAATGTTCTGATAAGAGCCTTTACACGGGGATAACCTGTGATCTGGACCGGCGTGTCCGTGAACACAATGGGGGCAGTGCCTCGAAATACACCCGGTGCCGACGACCTGTTTCCCTGGTTTTCTCACAGGATTTTCCGGACCGGTCCTCGGCATCCAAAGCCGAATACCGGGTAAAGCGATACTCAAAAAAAGTCAAGTTACAGCTTATCCGTGGGGGCCTTGCCTGGGATGATGTGGCGGGGTCCTGAATCGTTTTAGATGGACACCCGCCTCATGACAAACCATCAGATGTCCTGATATTCCGGGACATGCGAGAGATAACCCACCCTATTCAGGTAGTCCAGATAGGTATGGAACATCTGCTCATCAAGGGCAATGGGTTCAAAATCACTTCCCTTCAAAAATTCCATGAGAGTGGCGCTGGAATAGGTCTGCCGGTTCAAAGTCTGCATCTCAAAAAACGTCCGGCCCTGAGCTCCTTCCATACGGTCAAAAACAAGAGGTAAAAAGGGCAGAAGTTCACTGTCCTGACCCGCTTCTTTTTTTATCATCTCCATCCAGGTGCCCACCGGAACCATGGGCATATCATAACCGTATGATCTCACATAGCTATTCACCTTTTCAACAGTTGTGGCCCTGGGATTTACAATATTAAATTGTTTTCCCACAGAGGCAGGGTTACTGGCAATCTCAATAATCGCTCGACTCACCTGATCCACGGCCACACCATCCATCTCAATATCCAATTGGGGCATGGCACCAATGAGGACGCAGGCCCGAATCATGCGGCAGAAGAAATCATCGGTATTCAGTTCACCGGTGATGCTGTTTCCGTAAATGGGTCCGGGCCTGAAAATGGTCACAGGCATTCCTTTGTCCCGGTATTGGGTAACCAGTTTTTCCGCCACCCATTTACTCTGGGCATACCCGTAATAGAGCTGATCCGCATCAGGCAACACATGGTCATCACCCACCTTCCCTTGGGTAAAGGGGATCTTTGATTCAAACACACCAATGGTTGAAATAAAATACAAGGGTTTGATCCGTTCACAGGCGGTGAATTTGAGCACTTCAAGTGTCCCTGTGACATTGGCTTTTCTCAGCAGATCATAGGGATAGGAGAAGTTGACCATGGCCCCGTTATGAATGACCGCATCCACAAGGCATGCCACGGAATGATAAGTTTCATCCAAAAGCCCAAATCGCTCATGTGCAAGATCTCCGGAAAGGGGAATGATGCGGTCGGTGTATTCGTCTTTCCACACACTGAATTTTTCAAGGTTGGACTTCAATCGGTTTAATCCATCCTCTCGATTTTTCGACCGGACAAGGCAGAACACAACACTTTGAGTATACTCCATCAAGTCCTTTAGAAGATAGGCCCCCAGATACCCGGTTGCGCCGGTGAGAAAGATGTTCATAAAGTCACCGTCAGGCTGGATGACCTCCAGCCTGTTTTGGATAAAACCTGTGTCAAGAATGGCATCCTCCTGCATCTTCAGAGCGGCTTCATTCGTATAAATCTCTTCCCCCCTCATGATCCGTTCCACGGTTTGAGCCAGTTTTTGAACGGTCAAATTTTCAAAAAGTTTCTGGACGGTCAATTCAATACCAAGGCGCTCGTTGATATTCACGAGAAGGTTCATGGCCTTAAGGGAGTCTCCGCCACAGTCGACAAAATCATCGGTGATCCCCAAATTTGAAATCCTAAGCACCTCTATCCACATGGGCAGAAGGAGTTTTTCCATCTCACGCACCGGGGGAATCCTGTTCTGGGGATTTTCATCATGAACCCAGTCCGGCAGTTGTTTGGCATCAATTTTACCATTTTTATTCAGGGGCATGCGATCTATCCAGACAAAATGGACAGGAACCATCCATGACGGGAGTCGCCCCTTAAGCGTTTCCCTCAGAGACCCTTCATCGGGATGTTTCCCCGATGGTTCCGGAACCAGCCATGATTCCAGGATTTTTCCGGAGGGTGCATCATCCCTGACCAGGACCACGGCTTCCTTTACACCGGGAATATCTGTCAATGCCCGTTCGATTTCCTTAAGCTCAATCCGGTATCCCCTGATTTTCACTTGGCAGTCAAGACGTTCTATGTATTCCAATGCCCCATCCGGCAGCATGCGCACAAGATCACCGGTTCGGTAAATCATTTCCGGCAACGAGACAAAGGGATTTGCAATATAGCGTTCCCATGTCAGATCCGGCTGCAGATGGTAACCCTGGGTCACACCATGCCCTCCGATATAAAGCTCCCCCGGAACCCCTTTGGGTACGGAATTCATATCCGGGTCAAGAATATAAAGGCGGGTATTGGCCAAGGGATAACCGATATTGACGCCGGTACCGGTCTTAATATGGGCGGCCGTGGACCAAACCGTTGTTTCAGTGGGGCCGTATAAATTCAGCAATTGTTTCCCTTTACCGGAAAGAATGTCAGCCAGGTCCTGGGGCAGATCTTCACCCCCTGTAATCAGGGTCATGTCCGGATTGCCCCGCCATCCGGCATACACCAAAAGTCGCCATGAGGATGGTGTGGCCTGCATCAGGGAAACCGGATTTTTTTCAAGAAAATCCCTGAGCAGATAGCCGTCCCTTGCAAGGGTCTGTGATATGATATGGATCTTTCCCCCGGTGAGCAGGGGGAGATAAAGTTCAGGTTTGACCATGTCAAAACTCAACCGAGTGATGCCCAGCATGGTATCTTCGGGTGTAAAATCGATCAACTGATTCATGCCATAGACCAAATTTACAAGGCCCTGATGCATGGCCCTCACGCCCTTGGGTTTGCCTGTGCTGCCTGAGGTATAGATAATGTATGCCAGATCCTTTGAATCAGCGGCCCGGTCCATGGTTTCCAGGCAACGCGCATAATTTTTCTTTTTCCCCATGGCCCTGATTCTTTCGTCCTCATCTTCAAGAACAATCAGTTCCCCTTCATTGGGAGGAATGTGATGTTTAAGGCTCCGGCTACAGAGAATCAACCTCGCTCCTGTATCCGATATCATATGAGCAAGACGTTCCCCAGGGTAATCCGGGTCAAGGGGTAGATAGGCTGCGCCGCTTTTCAAAATCCCCATGATGGACACCATCATGGTTATGGACCGCTCCACACAAAGACCCACCACATGCCCTTTGCCCACCCCTCTGTCGTGGAGGTAGACCGAAAGCATATCTGAGCGGCTGTTGAGTTCACCATAGCTTAGCCGGTCCTCTTCACATAAAACAGCCAAGGCCCGGGGCTGTTTTTTTGCTTGTTCTGCAAAAAGCTGATGAACACATTTCCCCAAGGGGTAATCCATCTCTGTCCGGTTCATCCCGACGATCAATTCTTCGCATTCCTTGCTATCCATCATGGTCAGGCGGGATATGGCTTTATCCCAACCCTCTTTCATACCAAAGACCAAATTCTCCAGATGCCTTGCCATGTTCTGGATGTAATTTGAATCATACAAAGACCGATCATAAACAATTCTCCCGGAAAGACCCTGTGGAGCATTGAAAAATTTAAAACTCAAGGGGGATCCGGATAGACGCATGTCTTTTCCGGCCATGTCTCCCCAGACAACCTGAATGGGATACGATCCCAAAGGGTCTATTCCCATGAGTTTTTCAAGAATATCCCGGGGCATATCCCGGTGTGCTCTGGCCTGGTCCAGCAAATGAGATACCTGATGAGCATGGCCACCCAGAGCTGTTTTAGACGAGCACAGGCTCCTGATAAAGCAAGGCCCCCGGAGTGTCCGGTCATTGGTGTTCCAGAGAGACAGAAGCAGATCCTCCTGACGGCTGTATCGTGAAAGAAGAACAAACACCTGGGCCAGAACCAATGTCATGGCATCCAGATCCTTGTCACGCGCTGTCTCTTCCATCACCGTATGGGTTGCGTTATCAAAGATAAAGGCACATTCACCCAAAGCTTTATCGTAATGATCACGAAATCGACCCTGAAATGGGACCGATGAATGAACCGGCGCATCCTTGAGTTGATTTTCCCAGTAAGTCCTATGACAATCAAACATTTCAGCAAAAACACCCCGGGGGATAGAGTCACTCTGTGTGAGATAGTCCATAACCGATTCAAGGACGTCTGCAGCACTTGGAATATGTTGGATCAACTCTTTGTCAGAAAGAAACAATGCCGTCATGGCCTGGGTATTATCCACTTTCCATGATGCGTAGGCTTCGAATGCATTTGTGTCATAGCGGCTGATAAAGGGATACAAGGGATACAAAACATTCCGGGGATCTTTTTGGCAGAGTTTTTTCCAGTCTTCAAAGGGGATTCTGTGGATCTTGTGACCCCTTTTCCGAATCAAGGAAGCGAAGTCAGAGGTTGAAAAGGGCCGCCGGTTGAGCAAGTGATAGATTTTACCACTGGGCTTATCCCCATGTGCTATACTGAGCATCATGCGGCAGAGGTAATCCACTGGAATGATATCAAAATTTGTTTCCTCCAAAGGCATACAGCCCATCTGGATGCAGCCCTTGATCAAGCGGGCTATGAAATCACTCTGTTTCATGACCCCTGAACCGGGTTTCCCCGCCACATAATCAAAGCGATAAATAGAAACGGGGACCCCCAATTTTGCAGCCTTCAAACAAAGCTGTTCAGCCACCCATTTACTCTGGCCATACCCTGCACGAATTCCCGAGGGATCCCTTACTTCTTTTTCAAACCATTCATTCTGGCCCTCGACCAAGGGAAGCACTGCCAGGGATGATATAAAATGAAGGGTTTTGATGGATTTGTGTGCTGCCATGCGGATGACTTCCCGTGTCCCGTTCACATTGGTATTTTTCAAGGCCGCATAAGGTTTTAACCAATCCACAGTGGCGCCACAATGCCATATGGTATCAATGGTATTGGAAAGTTTATTGAACTCTTTTATTCCAAGGCCCAGTCTCAATTCTCCCAAATCACCTGTGATGATATGAATCCGCTCATGGGGAAGATTTCTGCCTGACCCGAAATTTAAGGCTGCCAGCCTGACTCGTTCACGTCCCTTGGTTTCATTTTCTGCCCTGACCAGGCAATAGATCTGGGCATCGGTTTTTTCAAGTAATTCAACCAGAAGATAAGAACCCAGATAGCCGGTGCTTCCTGTGAGGAAAATCGCTTTTCCTTGTGTCCTTACCATGGGCGTTGACCGGTTAAACAAAAATTCATCCAGCTCCGTATCCCCAAGCAGATACGGCTCTTGATATTCTTCAACCATCCCGCCCGCGACAAAACGGGCAAGACTTAAAATGGTGGTATAATCCTGAATTGATGACGGTGGCATCTCTATTCCGGCATACTGTTCAAGGCTGTGCACCAGACTGATCACGGCCATGGAATCCATACCGTAATCATTGAACTGGGTGTTCGGGTCAACCTGTCTTTCACTGACATTCACCATCTGTGACACTTCGTGAGAGAGAAACAACACCATGTCCTCCAAGGAACATCCTTTCGGTTCCCGGTATGTCAGAGGATTCTGGCTTACCCTATCCGTCTCTGATTCGGTGATGTGTTCATGGGATTCCATGGCAAAATATCTCTGTTTCTCAAACACATAACCCGGCAAAGGAATTTTTTTAAACCCCTGTCCCTTTCGAAGTCCATCCCAGTCAAGATCATCTCCCATGGCCCATCGCCTGGCCGCATCCTTGGGGTTCTGTTCAAAACAACGTTGCCTGGGCTCGTTCTTTTTACAAAGACCAAACCATGCATCAGAACCTGACTCACCGGTTTGACGGAATGTTTTCATAGTCTTAATCAGGCCGTCAGCATCCCTTACAACCATGGCAAGCCTTGCATCTAAATGGTCACGTCCCTCCCATAGGGTACAGGCGGCATCATAGAAATGATTTTTAACCATAAGATAATTTTTTGTTTCCCCAATCCAGACAAGGAAGCGGTCAACAAGGGCGTCAAGTCCTTCCCGGGTCCGGGATGAAAACACAAACAAGTAATCTTCGTCATGACTCTCCGAAAAATGATTCTCATGGGATTCAAGGATCATATGGGCATAGGTCCCGCCAAAGCCAAAGGAGCTGATCCCTGCCCGGCAGGGCATCTCCTTTCCGTCCCGGTCCCGGTCCCTGTTCCCGTGCCAGGCCATGGTTTCGCCCGGAACATAAAAGGGACTTCCCTCAAGCTGGATTAGGGGGTTGAGGGTATCCACATGGCGATTGGGAGGAATAACTTTTCGTTTCAGGGCTTCCACCACTTTGATCACACCGGCGATTCCGGCGGCTGATTCAAGATGGCCGATGATGCTCTTGACCGAGCCCAAGGCACAGCTTGTTTTATCGAAATCACCGTCCCCGGTTTTGTACATCTCACGAAAGGCCGTCAGAAGGCCATTGACTTCAATGGGGTCCCCCAGAATCGTACCGGTCCCGTGGGTTTCCATATAAGAAATGGTTTCGGGGCTGACCTTTGCATCAACACAGGTTTTAATGATTAATTGTGCCTGTGATAAGGCATTGGGGGCAGTCAAGGATTCACTCATCCCCCCATGGCTCACGGACGTTCCACGGATCACCGCATGGATAAAATCACCATCCCGCCGTGCATGGTCCAACCGTTTCAATAGTACAACTCCGCATCCTTCTCCTCGCACATAGCCATCGGCCATACTGTCAAAGGTGCTGCATTGACCTCGGGAACTCAAAAATCCGGACCGGCCCAGGGACGTAAAGGTATCCGGAGAGATCAGAATATTGACTCCCCCTGCAAGGGCCATGGAACAATCTCCTTGACGAATGGCTGAAACTGCCCGGTGAATGGCTACCAGAGAACTGGAACAGGCTGTATCGATAATTTCACTGGGACCGTGGACATTCAAAAGAAAAGACACCCGATTGGCAATCATGGTATGGGCCATACCTGTGGCGGTATATGCTTCGGGTTGTATCCCGGATTCCCTAAGCACATCGCTGTAATCAAAGGATGAAACACCTGCAAATACACCCAGATCCTTCCCACCGAGTGTTCCCGGCGCATAACCGGCATGGGCCAGGCAATGCCATACGGTTTCGAGAAAAATTCTCTGCTGGGGGTCCATCAGCTTCGCCTCTTTAGGGGATATGCTGAAATAATGAGCGTCAAAGGCATCAATATCCTCGATAAACCCCCCTCTGCGGGAAAAGCCTCCTTTGGCCCGATTTAAAAATGGTGCTCTGGCATCCTTGGGAAAATCACTCAGACAATCATATGAGTTTTCGATGTTATTCCAGAAAGCATCTATATCTGTGGCTCCAGGAAAACGGCAGGCCATGCCAACGATGGCCATGTCCCCTGTTGCCATGCCTGTTGTTTTGAGAGCCTGGGCGCGAATCCCCAAATCCGGCTTGGACTTGCCTGATACATAATCAAACAAGCGATTGATGGTGGGATAATCATAGAACAGGGTCGGAGTACATGGCTGGCTTGTAATTGTCGAAAGTTTCTCTGTCAATTCTACGGCCTCGGATGATGTCAAGCCATAATGTCCAAAGGGCAGATCCGGATCAATATCATGGGGTTCCAGACCCAGATACTGAGAAAAAATTAATAAAAAGGTCTCCCTTGTATTATCCAGGGGCATGGGGCCCACGGGTTCTACAAACTCACGGTCATCGTCAGCACAATACCGCTCAATCACACTCAAGGAATCATTTTCAAAGCTCTTTCTGGAGTCATTCCGTCTAATTTTCCCACTGGTAGTCACAGGCAGACTTTTAGGAGACACTAGAAGAACATAGTCCACATTCAGCTCATAGTCTTTTTTAACCTGCTTAACAATGGTTTTAAGGACTGTTTGGCTTTGCTCCAAGGTCCCCACATATTCGGCCAGCACGCAAAGTTTCTCATTTGAAAGAAAGGCGACTACACGCCCTGGCCGGATGCTTTTTAGGGCTTTTTCCACCGAAAGTTCGATATCCTGGGGATAATAATTCCGCCCCCGTATGATGATCAGATCTTTGATCCGTCCGGCAATATAAAGTTCGCCATGACTCAAAAAGCCCAGATCACCCGTTCTTAAAAATGGGCCTTTTCCTGAGGCTGTATAGGCCTGAAAGGTTTCCCGTGTAAGCTCATCATTGTTCCAGTAACCCCGGGCAGCACTTTTGCCCTGGAGCCATATTTCTCCCACCTGGCCCTCGGGAAGGATTTCAAAATTCGTGTGATCCACAATACAAAGGGACTGCCCCGGGGGGCAGACCCCGTTACTCACAAGACCAAGGGTTTTGTCAGAGGTGGTCTTGGAAATCTCAATTATCCCTTTTTTGAACGCAGCTTTCATCACGTGGATTTCTTTGACTCGGTCTGTTTTGGCTGTACAGCAAGCCAGAAGTGTATTTTCAGCCAGGCCATAACAGGGTAGGAACGCATTTCGGGAAAATCCATGGGATTTATAACATTTCGCAAATCGCCGGATCGTATCGCCACGAACGGGCTCAGCCCCTGTGAATGCAAGATCCCAGGAACTTAAATCAATATTTTCGCAACGTTTTTCATCGTATCGTCGCACACAAAGGTCAAAAGCGAAATTAGGTCCACCGCTGATGGTTGCCTTATATCGGGATATCATTTCAAGCCAACACAAGGGATCAGCCATAAAGTCAAGGGGTGAGATAAGAACCATCCGATATCCGGTATAACAGGGCTGAAGAACATTTCCTATCAGCCCCATATCATGATAAACAGGCAGCCAGCCCACACCGATGGTATTTGTGTCCTGGGAAAAACCGGATTGGATCAGGCCTTCATTCTCAAGGATGTTTGCATGGGTAACAATGACACCTTTGGGATGATTTGTGGATCCCGAGGTGTATTGCAAAAAGGCGATATCATCGCCTGAAATACGCCCTTGGACCCAGGCCTCACCCCATTCGCTTGTAAACTCTTCATTGAAAACCAGATCAAGCGCTCCATAATTCCAGCCCAGGCTTCGTCCGGCCTCGGCAAGGTCAAAAGACGTGATGATGGCGATTGGACCGGCATCGTGTATAACATGATCAATTTTATTGATAAAGGCCTGGGTAAACGGTGGATACAAAGGGATTGGAATTATCCCTGCATAAAGACAACCAAAAAAACTTGTGATAAAATTCTCACCCGGCTTCAATGCCAGGATAACACGTTCACCTCGGTCATATCGTACCTGGAGATATCCCGCAGCGTTTCTCGCTTGTTGATGCAATTTCCCATAGGTAACATCAATGCCGATCCCATCAGAAAAAAACGTGTAAATAAGGGTGTCCTTTTTTATATCAGCACACCTCACCAGTTGATCTACCATTGAATTCACGATTTCGCTTTTCATAGGATGTCCTTCCATAGTGATTAGAGTTGATATGATCAAATTGCGATATTACGCATCAAATCAATGTGACAATTAACAGAATCCTGTATTCAGACATCGCGTTTATAAAAGAAGAAAATGGATATCCTTCTAAAACACCTGTTTTAAAAGACAAGTTATTCACCTGGAACATCAACACTTTCTGATTTAATTTGAAGGGATCACTACAAAAATAACGGCTTGAGACAACCTGCATCTTTGATAAAAAACAGCTAAACTCTATGATGACAATTATCACATCTAAAATGAAAAAAGCTTATGATAGAGATATTTCAAAGGTGATGCGAAATTAATCGCCGGTTCTATAAAAACATATATGGATGTTTAAACCGTTATGAAATGCTTATTGAAGAAATTAAATATCCTGGAATCGGATTAAGCGTCTAACAATCTGTAAGATTTTAGCGCAATAGCCCCTAAGGGCTGAAATGATATACTAGAAGCTATCTCAAATGAGTCTTTTGGCACTCTGCGACAGGGCATTCTTTCTAATCTTCAGCAACGACCCGTATGACAGCTGTTTGAAGCACCTACGGCCTTGATTTTGAACCATATTTTTTTGAGATGTCTTCTATAAAAAAGTGTATTACTACAAACGTACTATATATTAATCTTGAAATAGATTAAAAAGCAATAAAAAAATTAATTCTCTCATAAAAAATAGTTATGATTGACTACAATTCAAATCAATGATATTTTGAGTAAATATCATCATTGAAGAATTATTTTTATCGATTTATCTAAATATAATGGTCTTTAGTCTATTCTTATTCAGAACATGCGATAGCAATGGTAGAATCAGGAAGAAGTAAACCACAACATCCATACGCAATGTCCATTAACAGGCGAGGTATCTTCGGGAAAAAGTGATCCTGAGAATGTCTGTGATTCATAAAAAAGAGGGATGAGATTGGATAAGGACTGTTTTTCAAAGGCCCTTGGCTTTTTTTACATTAAGAGCTTTATCAATTCCCCGGGCGCTTTCCATGGGACTATCTGTGAAATCTGCATTTTTGATATCAGCCCCTGTAAAATCGGTCCGGGTCATGGTGCAATTTTTAAATACAGCGTCTTTTAACAGGGCTCTCGTGAACAACGCATCTGTGAAATTCACGTGAATAAACGTCACCCCTTTCATATCCGCCAATTCCAGATTGGCTCCTTTCATCGATGTGTCTGAAATAATGCAATTTTTCATATTGACTTTTGCAAGTGCCGTTCCGGTAAAATCGCACGATATGATTTTACTGTCGGAAAAATTACAATCCGAAAGGTCAGCGCCATTCAATCTTATCTTCACAAACCTGATGTTTTTCATCTGCAGCCCTGGGAGATATGCCCCCTTCAGGTCAATCATTTCAAGAGACGCATCATTTAAAACAATATTCGTTAACACAGCATTATCCAATCCCGTGGATTGAAGGAGGCTCCCTGTAAAATCGCTTCCCGAAAGATCCGAATTATTCATGGACGCATTTGATAAATCAGCTTTTTTAAAACTCGCTTTTGCAAGAGAACAGTTATCAAGCATGGCATCGACGAGAATGGCATCGTCAAATACCGACCCTGTAAGATCGGACCCGCTCAAATCAGAACCCCCCATATTTGACGCGCTGAAATTGGTTTCCTGGATATGTGAATTTTTTATTTCTGCATACCGAAGATCGGATCCGCGAATGGAAGTATCCATAAACACCATATCGTTCATTCGGGCATTGCTCATATTGGAAAATGAAAAATCACAATTAACCGCTGTCATGCCACGCATAAATCCACCACTCAAATCCGATGATAAAAGTTCCACAAGTTTCAAATAGGCATAACTCAGGTTGACTTCATTGAACCGGGTGGCCATGTCCTTTTTGAATATCACACGAACCTTCTCCAGCTTAGCGCCACTCAGATTGGCTCGTGTAAAGTCCGAGGCCAGAATGGTTGTATTGTAGATGTGCGCCCCATGGAGATCGGAATTTCTAAAATTCACATTTTCAAAATCGGAATAAATCACAGCAAAACTTACATCAGCCCCTGAAAGATTAACACCTGTCATCCGTGTTCCCTTGAGAAGGGCGCCCTTCATTTTGACCGAATTAAGATCAGAAAGAACAATATCCCCTCCGCTAAATACGATGAAATTCATTTCCGAATGGGCCATGTCCATTTTTTCCAGATGACTTTCAAAGATTTTTGACCCATTCAGGTTTGATTTTTTCATGGAACCGTTCAAAAAATCGCATCCCATAATCAGCAAATCCTGCATCTCCACATGATCAAGATCCACCTTCTTCATGGCCACATTATCAAATGTCATCTGACTGATAACCTGGCCATCCATCTCAAGGGCTGAAAGGGTTACATTCTCAATTATTTTACCCTTGGCAAAAAGGGATTTCACATCAACGTTGTTCAGCTCCAGTCGTTCCGCTTTCGAAGAAAAACAAGGATTCAGCAACGAGTCCATCACAAACAGACTGCCCATCATTGAAATAAATATCCAACATCTTATGGTCTTAACAAAAAAAGATTTCATCATCGTTCATGTGCTCAATGTTACATAAATAAGGAAAATAAAATGAAATATAAGATCACGGCTTATGGCTCACCGCGGGCCAAAAAGTTCAAATTTATCAGGCGACTCGATTTTTTTTTTCTCCGGCATGATCTTTACGGGCTCAGCGGGTATTTTCTTTATCGGTTTTTCCAGAGAGTTTTCTACAAATTCACGGGTCATGGGCTCACGGGTCTTGAGCAATTTCCGGGGAATGTAGATAAGAGTCCCGACCACAAGCCTCTCAGGGTTAACCGTGGGATTGGCCTTGATCACATGCTCGGCATTCTCTTCTTTCCCGGTATACCACCTTGAGATAAGAGGCATGGATTCATTCGGCCATTCCACTGTATGCACAAAGGCATGCCGTGTCTGCTTGACCGGTTTCCACCGTTTTTCGCTCCCAAAAAAAGAACAGGAGCTACTTGTAAACAAAACAAGTAAAATAAGGATTCGTGTGTATATCAGCTCGTTTTTCATAGTTAAATCATATAGGAATTGTGTGTATTAATAGTGAGACATGGTCATCTTGACACTGAATATACACCAGACTATCAGATATTCAAGTTATTTGTTTTGGGAAAGGTTCAGCTTCTTTAAAAATTTAGCCGCATTCCTGTTTTTCGGATTCACTTTAAGAGCCATTTTCATATTTTCAACCGCTTCATCATGACGCCCTGTTTTCTCCTGGATCAGGGCAAGATTGAAATAGGCTTGATCCAAAAACGTGGGTGCAAGGTCGATGACTGCCTTATACATATCCTTTGCCCGTCCGTAGTCATCAAGTGCCGCATAATTATAGCCCATATTAAAATAGATATCCGGATTATTCGGATCAAGTCCGGCGGCCTTTTCATAAAATGCCACGGCCAACCTGTTTTGTTTCAAAACCGTATAGAGTTTCCCCAACAGAAAACAGGTCTCACTGTTTTCAGGGTTAAGGCCATAGGATATTTCGAGATAGGCACGGCTTTTCTTGATATCCGAGGACATCAACTCCGAGGCCAGAGATGTCAAAGCTTTGGAATAGTATGGTGAAATGCTGCTCATCGATGAAGGATTAACCTTCAAAATGGCCTCGAATATTAAGACCGCATCGTCATATCTTTTATCTTCCACAGAAGAAATTCCAGCCTGAATCGCTTCACGATCCTTGGTCATTTTCAAAACAACGCTCTTGCCTACCAGGGAGTCTATGCCCCGGTTGATCAAGACCTTACCCGAATCGCTCTGGGAATAAAAATAAAAACTCAAGGTCAAGGCAAAGGCCAGCGTGTAAAAGGCCATTCTTACAAGGGGGAAAGAGCGTTTTTGATTTTTAGCCTTCTTGTCTACCCGGGTAATGTCCCTTTCTTCCGTAATAAGGGTGCTCTCATCAGCACCTTTGAGGGATTCAGCCGTGAATGAATGCCGGATATCACTTTCATCGCTCTCTCCATGAAAAAGAGCCTTCATATAAACTGAAAGCTCTCGTTGGCCAGCCCGCATGGACTGATCCAGCATAAACGATTCAATATCCTTGCACATGTCCTCGGCTGTCTGGTAACGGTTGGCCGGATCTTTTTCAAGTGCCTTATCAAGAATCCTGTAAATACCCTTGGGCAGCTCGCCGTTTATTTCTTTCGCAGGCTTAAAAATCCCCTCACGGGCCTTGGCCAGAATCTGGAATGTATCCCCTTCGTACATTTTTTTGGACGTTACCAGTTCATAGAGAACAATCCCCACGGAGAATAAATCGGAACGATGGTCAATCACCTCGCCATTGGCCTGTTCAGGTGACATGTAGGAGACTTTGCCCTTGATGGTCCCCACCTGGGTATTGGTATCCTGGGTTGCGGCTTTGGCAATTCCGAAATCAATAATTTTAACCTGCCCGTTATAGGTTATAAAAATATTCTGGGGACCAATATCCCGATGGATGATACAAAGGGGCATTCCTGAGAAATCATGAAGTGTATGGGCGTAATCAAGGCCCCTTAACAACTGGGAAACAATATAAAGGGTATGCTCTAAACTGATGCTCATGCCCCGTTCAATGGACCGTTTAAGGGTAAACCTTAAATCCTTACCAAAAAGGAACTCCATGGCAATGAAGTAGGTTTCGTTCAAGCATCCAAAATCATAAATCTGAACAATATTCGGATGGTGAAGAAAGGCCGCAAGCTTGGCCTCATCAATAAATGAACTGACCAGCTTATCCTCTGTGTTCAAGTGATGCAGAATCTTCTTGATGGCAATCAGCTTTTCAAAACCTTCGGCACCCGTCAATTTGGCCCTGAAAAGTTCAGCCATCCCACCTGTTGCTATTCTGTCCAGGAGATAGTATTTCCCAAATTTTACCGGAACAAAGCTATTCATAGACCATCTCTGACCGATTGAGGGTTATTCAACAAGTGGCCTGTCCTTTTCTCATTGCATTTAAAAACGCCATGGGTTTATCGCCGTACCTGAAATCAGGTCATCCGCTCCGTTGATCCTCTCTATTATTGAAAAGCATGATCCTTATACCATAATGTTTGTCCGGCCTCAACCATCCTTTGCATGAAGGCACACCGTTCTTTGGCACGGCATGAATTTATCGGATTGTCATTTTTTATCTATCGTTGTATAATTGCCCTGGCAAAGAAAACTCTATCCAATTTATAAAAAGAAACCGGACAATGATAAAAAAAAGCTTTATCCATTTAACGTTCATGTTTCTGGCCCTCCTTATCTCTTCGGGATGCAGCGTCCAGTCTTCCATTCGAAAAGGCATCGAAACTGTTTATAAAACAAGTGTTGACGAACGCCCTTTGCGTCATATCCTCAATGACAAAAAACTCACCGGCCTCATGATGGCAAAGCTTCTTGAGGATGACGTGACAAGGCTCATGGATGTCAGTGCCGTATGTTATTTTGGGTACCCCTTTGTGGTAGGTCAGTGTTCGACCCTTGATGAAGCCCAGAGAATCATGGACATTGCCCAGGAAGTTACCGGTAAACCTGCCGTGCCATACTTATTAAAAAAGGGTGAAGAAGAGGATTGCAATCCTGCCATCAACCTTGAGGTTGCCTATGAAACCATGGCCAGGCTCACGGCCGATAAAAAGATTTTTGCCACAAACGTCACGGTCAAATCCGTTCAGTGCCAAGTGGTTCTTCTTGGGGTTCTGGGGTCCAAGGAATCCATATTGGCGGCCATTGAACATGCTAAAAGCGTCAGTGGCACCAAAAAAGTCCAGTCCTTTCTTGTCTCCACCGATACAGGACGATCATGGGATGCCGTTTTCGAATCCATCGGTAAAATGGCTACGGATTCAGAAAAAGAGCCCCTTATGAATGAAGGACACACACAAGACAAGCAGATCAAGCAAGACAACACGGGCAAACAGGATAACCCGGACAAACAGGACAACCCGAATAAACTGGACAACCCGGACAAACAGGACAACCCGAATAAACAGATAATCGGGACAGAATAAGCCTGCCCGTTCCACCTTTCATGTAACGCTAAGGATCACGTATAGTGCATCCGTTTATTGGGATTTAGTTCCTTCGATTTCGATCATCCCAACATATGGGGATTTTATACTTTTTTTATGGGAAGATATACGGAGAACCTGCTTCCGCAATCAGGAGCACTGTCAACCAGTATTTCTCCTTCCATGGCGTCCACTAGGCCTTTCACAATGGATAAACCAAGACCTGTACCCACGATGTGGCGAGTCTTTTCGTTTTTTATTCTGTAAAACTTTTCAAAAATCATTTTCTGTTGCTGCTGATCCATTCCAAATCCATTATCAGAGACTGTCACCTTGACACGATCTCCTTCAAGGGTGGTATTGACATCAATCCGTCCTTTTTTGGGTGTGTATTTGATAGAATTGGTGATCAAATTCCCAAAGATGCTTTCGATGGCCAGGGGATCAGCCACAACCAACGGAAGTTCACGCACATCATGGACTATAGACAAAGCCTGCCCTTTGCTGACCGCCCTGCTTTTCAGAAAATCCACGATGCCGTCCAGAATCTCAGCCACCCTCACCTCTTTGGGGTTATTATAGTCATTACCCGCTTCGATCCGGGCAAGGTCAAGGAGGTTACCGATAAAAGAAATCAAGCCCTTGGTCTTCTCCTTGGCTCGAAGAAGAAGTCCCCTGTTTTCAGGGTCTGCATCAACAGGCATTTCGGATATCACCGAAGCAAGCTGTTCATGGATGGTGGCAAGGGGTGATCGCAGCTCATGGGATACCTTGGCAACAAATTCGGATTTCAGCTGATCAAAATTTTTAAGATCCGTTATATTTGTAAAAATCATCACGGCCCCAAGGCATTCATTGTCTTCCCCTAAAACAGACTGCCCCCGGGCCAGCAAATAGATTTCACTGGGAAGCGTCAATTCATAGGTGGGCACTTTATCATCATCAACATGTTTTCCTTGGGATATTTCATGGATCAAGGCGCATAGCCCCTGATCCTGGATATAGGTTTCGACCCTGTCTCCGGCGGCCCGTTCAGGCGAGATTTCGAAACGCTTTCTAAAATCAGGATTCATCAGAACCACAAGCCCTTTGGCATTCGTCACCACGATCCCATTGGGTAATGATTCGATAATCGCATGTATTCTGCTTTTTTCGGTTCCAAGGTCAGCAAGGTTTCTCAGACGTTCAAGTTCAAGAGCCCTGGCCTGTCGTCTCAATTTCAGCTTTTCCATGGCACGGCCGACAACAATCCGAAGCTGATCCGGTTCAAAGGGCTTTGCGACAAAATCATACGCCCCTTGCTTCATGGCTTCAATGGCTGTATCAATGGTGGCAAAGCCAGTGATAATAATCACCAGCACCTGTTCATCGATATCACGAAGCCTTCTCAGGACCTCAATCCCATCAATTCCAGGCATCTTGAGATCAGACAGAACGATGGACGGCCTGTGTTCAATAAAAATATCAATGCCCTCTTCTCCGGTGGACGCCTTAAAAACTTTACAGTTCATACGTTTGATAATCCGTTCGCATCCGTCCCTTAAATCTTTCTCATCATCGATAACAAGAATGTTTGTCGGGTCTTCATGGTACTGCAATGGGCTTCCTCCGTTTTTACTAATATGAAAGTTCAATCCGAAATTTGGTCCCCTCTCCCACGGTACTTTCTGCGGTGATGGTGCCCCCATGATTTTCAATGATTCCGTAAACCATACTCAAACCGAGGCCCGTGCCTTTACCTTCCTCCTTTGTCGTAAAAAAGGGTTCAAAGATATGTGGCAAGACATGTTCTGGAATACCGCTTCCAGAATCTTTAATTTCAATAAATATTTTTTTCTCATCGGTTATCCGGCCGGTTGTTAATGTCAAATGACCTGCCCCGTCCATGGCATCGGCAGCATTTAAAATAATATTCATCAATACATGGTTCAATTGTTGACTATCGGCAGGAACATGTGGAAGGGTTTCATCATAATTGCATTGAATCACAATATTATGAAACAAGGTCTGGCTTTCAAGAAGAAAAAGGGTCCTTGAAATGGACTTATTGATATCCAGGGGCAGAAGCTCCCGTTTGGTCTGCCGGGCAAACTCAAGCAGCTCCTTGACCGTATCGCTGCAACGTTGGGCATCCCTGAGGATACGGTTGATATCATCCGTCACTCCGTCGGGCAAATCATAGTCTTCCAGTATTAATTTTGCAAAAAGGATGATGCCCCCCAGGGGGTTATTTAGTTGATGAGCGACACCGGCTGCAAGCTTTCCCAAAGAAGACATTTTTTCAGCCTGGAGAAGCTGGAGTTGGGTTTTCTTCAACTTGGACTGCATTTCAAGATACTCGCGCATATCATGAAAAAAGCCGATGGTGGCAACTTCTTTTTCTTCTTCATACACGATGGCTGCATTAAGGCTGATGGGCATGACCTGTCCTTCTTGGTTCATACCATCTGCACGATAGCCTTTGAGTTTTCCTTTACCACCGTATTCCTCGCTTCTAAGAAGACGCATGACCTCTTCAGCCACTCCAGGGGCATATGTCTTTCGTATATCCAGATTTTCAATGGCTTCGGCCACACTGTACCCGGTTATTTCAGCGGCAGCCTCATTAAATATAATAATCTTCCCCGACATATCCGCTGCAATAACACCATCCACCGCACTGTTTATCAGGTTATGCAGAAATGCATTGGACCGTTTAAGCTGATCTTCCATTTCCCGGATGCCAGGTTCCTCATGGTCCATAACCACAGCAGCCCTAAATACACCATTGTCCATCACCGGATAAGAGTACCGGCATCGTTCTTTTTTCCCGTGATAAAAACCTGTGTAGTCGGTGCGAATCGTGGATTTGTTCAATCGAATGGCTTTTAAAGCAATACAATCCCTGCAAGGTTCCGAGCAATTATAGAAAAATTCATAGCAAAATCGGCCCACAATACTATCATCATCATCTTTGTCCTCATCATAGCTGGATGACAGGATTCTGTAATCATCCGAGACGATAATCAATCGGCGTTTATACCCGTCAACAGCTTTAAGCAATAAGTCCTTCTCATGTTCAGAACGCATGTATCCTCCTTTGGGCAAGTCGATAGCATCGTTTTACACATGCTTGTACCACATAAAACGCGCAAACGTATACGCCTGCTCATCCCAGGATGATGATTATTCAATAATGAGCCGTCAGCAATCCGGTCCAATGATACAACCGTTTTTTTGTTTTATGATTTATCACTCTGATAATATGCTTATTGTTAAGGTATAACATACAATAAATCAACATTCCATTACAATTGTTTCGCCCAGGTGGGGTGCGTCGTCTTTACGCGTCGCCTCCAGCTGTTGGTGATCCAACATAGTCGTACGCGTACTCAGCCCCGAAGGGGCGTCTCTCGTACGCGTACTCGAAAATGTGCAACATATTCGACCATGAAAAACATGATGATGGTAAACGTCTTCTTGTTCGTATCGTTTTAATGCTGGTAAAGATGTCATCAGCACCGATGCAGGTTCGCGAGAGTATCGAGTACGCGTCCGAGAACGAATAATTCGGAAGTACGTCGCCAACCAACAGCTGGAGGCGACGCATAAAACTGCGCGCTTCAGCTTGGCGTTAGGGAGAATGAAAAAAAGCCTGACATTTTAACAATATCAGGCTTTTATTATATACAGCTCGATTAATCAGGACTCATGACAAGGGTCATGCCTGAATCATGCCGGTTTACTTTTTAAAAAAATCAATCCATAACAGGACGAGGAAGAACCTTTGCCCGTTCTGCGATTTCAGGGACCTTGTGTTCCCATTCGATGGCCATCAGATGGATACCGGCAACGCCCTTCAACTCCTTGAACTCTTCGATCTGCTCACAGGCAATTTTAATACCTTCTTCCGCAACCATCTTCTTATCAACACCCTGAAGGCGCTTGATAATTTCATCAGGGACTTCGATGCCCGGGACTTTACTCTGCATGTATTTGGCCATACCGATACTTTTCATGGGGGTGATCCCGGCAAGAATATAGGTTCTATCGGTAAGCCCCATATCATTGGCCATTTTAATCCATTCGCGCATTTTTTTCATATTGTACACGCACTGTGTCTGGATAAAATCGCATCCGGCTTCCACTTTCTTCGCAAGTCGGTGGATTCGCCATTCAAAGGGGTCGGCAAAGGGGTTTGCTGCAGCACCGATAAAAAACTTGGGTGGCTCATGAATTTCCTCACCACTTAAGAATTTACCTTCATCACGCATTTTTTTGACCATCGACACAAGCTGCATGGAATCAATATCAAAAACACCTTTGGCATTGGGATGATCACCAAACTGCTGATGGTCTCCTGTCAAACACAGAATATTTCTAAGCCCGTGTGCATAAGCACCCAGAATATCAGCCTGCATGGCAAGACGGTTTCTGTCACGGCAAACCATCTGATAATTCGGTTCAAGGCCCAGTTCTTTCACAATCATCGAAGCTGCCCAGCTTGACATCCTTACCATGGCTGTCTGATTGTCCGTAATATTGACCATGTCCACATGTCCGATAAGGTGCTGTGCTTTTTCCTTAACATGCTCAATACTGGTGCCCCGTGGAGGTCCAAGTTCTCCTGTAAATGCAAAATGTCCCGCCGTCAAAATTTTTTCTAGATTGCTTCCAGCTTTCATATCGATACTTTCCTTCATTTGAATAATTTGAGTATCTATAATATCAGATGCTATTTAAATTTGGTACACTCGCACCGTATTCAAAATTCAAATAACTATTCTCTATCATATTGAGGATACACACCCTGTTCCCTGCAAATGCTGCGTGCCAGTGCGATCATTTCGGGTATATCAATGCCAAGTGGGCAATAGCAGCGGGTGCAAAGCGCACATCTTTCCCACACATTGTCTCGAATCTCGCCCAGAGTCACCTTGTCCACATTTCCCTTTGTTTTGTAAAGAAGACCGATGGAATTGATGAATTTGTATGAGGGTGTGTACTTTGGATCTTTGTCACGGGCCATATACAAAAAACAGCTTTCCGCACACAAGGTACAATGGGCGCACGCCTTAAGCGAAAGCTTCATCTTCGTCTTGTGCTCTTCAAGTCTTTCTTTGACGCGGGCTGTATCCACGCCTGCTGTATTCTTTTTAAACATTTGAATCTCCCCGATATCATTCTAAAAAAAATTGCTACACAGCTAAAGGTCCCTTTACCAGGTCCTGTTTCCTTTCCCGAGGCTGTATTCACTTTCAATGGAAAAACGGAAAACAAAAAAGAACACCATGTGAACAAATTTCGTAAAAGGGACAGCCATAAGCATCAGCTCGCCCGACAGGATATGAAGTGAAATGACCAGTCTGTAATAATCCGGGAGAAGCTGGTGATAAGCCAGATATCCTGTAATAAACGGTGCGGTGGCGAGAAAGAGCATGACATAGTCATATCGTGTGGTAATCGCTCTTACCCGGGCTACAAAGAATCTCCGCAAAAGAAAATACAGCCCACATGCCATCAGAATAAGGGTCAGATAATCTGCAAAACAATCCGAGAATGAAAACAGACTCACACCAATAGCATCCTTTAATAGAATATTGTGGGCCAGCAGAAAAAGAGGCGCCACAACCAGACAGATGTGAAACAGTGTGGTGACTATCACCATCACGGGATTCACACCGACAATGGAAAGCTTTGTCTTGGTAAGAAAGCGGCTGATAGTCTCTGCGTTCAGGGAAAGTTTTGGAAGTTTTGTTCTTGGCCTGGGATTGTAAACGGAATGATCAATTTTTTCAGTCATTGAAATAAATCGAAATACCTGAAAGATCAGTCCCAAAAAAAATACGATAAATGAAATCCAGACCAAAGGACCACGAATGAAGTCGTATGCATTTGATCCTGATAATAGTGTTGAAATATCCATATGAGTCTTCTTTCTTTATCTTTTATCTTAATCTTTTATGATATAGAGTTTAAGAATTCACACAACAAGGCAAATACCAATCTATTTGTAATACCTTCTTGCATAGGGTTCCTGCACAGTGGTCCGTTGGACCTGATTTTGCCACTGCATGGGAGCCTGAAGTTTCATAATATCATCGAGTCTGTTCTGGCCCTTTAGACGTTCAAAAATATCAAGCCATGCACAGGGAATATCCTGACTGATTTCACATTTCCCACGGTTTGTTCCACCACATGGCCCATTGAAAACACCTTTGGCACATCGTGTGACTGGGCAGATTCCACCGGTATATGCAAGAACACATTCACCGCAGGCACGGCATTTTTCTTCATACATGCCGATTTCACGATCAACACCGATTGAAACCGTATTCACTGCCGGAAAGACGGGAAGAGTCGGATATCGTTCGGCCATCAGCTGAACACCGGCTCCGCAGGCCATGGACACAAGGCAATCATAGTCTTTGACTTTTTCATCAAGTTCAACAAGGAACTGCATATTACATTGGCGTTCCACAGTATAGCTGCCAAGTTTCTTTGTCTTTTTTTCCGATTTGAAAAGAAGACCCAGTTCTGCGTTCAATGCGTTGACTTCACGCTGACCTCCCGCAAGACAAACGGAGGCACACCCTCCACAGCCAACGGTTAGAATTTTATCGAAATCAGCAATGGAATTTTGTATTTCCTCTACAGGTTTTCTTTTTGATTTAACCACGTTATCCTCCTGTTTTATTCGTCAGCAGATGCCTGATTTGAGCGGATATGACATTCACCACAAAGCACTGGACCGGTCGACAGCTTATCATGACACCCGATGCACTGACGATGAAATGCTTCCCGACTATCTATTTTTGCTTTATCTTTATTTTTAGTATGGCATGACGCACACTTAACATTACTGAGTTCGTCCGTGGAAATGACATTAAGCATAATGGTTTCATCCGGTTCAACATCAGTCAACTCATCTTCGTCAAGAACATTTTCCCCGTCTTCATAGCGATGATGGCATACGAGGCATTCATATTGCCCCATATGGGTATCATGGGTAAATGCAACGGGAGGTCTTTGTTTCATGACCGTTTTAGATGAGTCAGTTTCAGCAGATACGACCGATAGTGTCAGGATAACAAAAAGAGAAAAAATTCCGGATAATAATAAGGTTTTCTTTTTTGAACTCATCATTTTCAGGCTCACTCCTTAACCAGCATTTTTTTTAAATCAAACGGAAGAAACACGATTGATAACGGATAATAAAAATTGAACATCTTTCATGAATCAAACCACTGTTCCGCGATCAATTCTCTTGTATATTTTACAAGATTAATGAAAAGAACTTCTTATTTTATTAGTTCGGATATGTCAAGAAACTATATGAACAGTGAATAAATATTTTAAAATAACAAGGTCCCATGGAATGAAAATAAATGGTTTACGAGAGCCTGCGTTTCTTCGAAACACTTATGAAATAGTAAAAAGTCGACGAATGACTACGGAGAAAGGGTCATATTCGACACCATCAAACGCTGTTCGTTTGTATTATACTGCTGCCCGGAGTTCTTTCCATTGACACCTCCATCACCCTCTTCTATAATACCAACCAATCAGTTATTAGAAAAAAAATCACGCAATCACAGTATTTTTTCATATATTACGTTTTCACATATTCAAGGAGATTTTATGTTTAAGGTCGATTCTGACAAAATTAAAAACAGACTGTTTATAACCCTCAAAGACCTCACCCCTGAGGATGTCACGCCTATTCTTGAAGCTCTGACAAAAAACATATCAAATCTTAAGCCGGGTTTTACCTGCCTTGTGGATATCCGTTCCATGGAACTGGACTCCGGAGCAAAAGGAGAGGCATATATTGAAATCATCCAGGGGGCCTTGGCTGACTCGGGTATGGGGAAGGTTGTTCGTGTCGCGGACAAAAAAAATGTGGCGTTCCACCACCATATGGAAGAATCCAGTCTTGCACTGGGGTACACAGCCACATTGGCCTACACCTATGATGAGGCTGAAAAAATACTTGATGGAAAATGACGTACATTAAACGTCTATAAATCCAACCTGAATCTCCGTCAAAGCCGCCCCATGCAGGTGGCTTTGACCGATAGACCAAGCCAATTCACCATCCCCTCAATTTTTTCCATGCATCGATTAAAAAGATAGTATTGAATTCAGAGGCAAATCGTTTTATAATATACTTAAAGATTAAATAATTTAACACGATCATCATTCTGTATTTATTTTTGTTTTGATATATCATGGATTATACATGACCAGACCACTTCCTTCTTGAATCCTATTTCCGATGCATCATGGACGATAAACTTACAACCATCTTTTATTGCACATTCAATGATAAGAAAGGATAAAACCATGTCAGACGTTTCATCCGCAAATCAAAGAAAATATCCCAGGAAACCCTGTCCCGGGGTCATGGTTCTATATTCAAATGGCAACCATTTTTATTCAGACTACATATATGACATCAGTGAAAATGGTATTTTCATCAATTCAAACGCCCCCATTCAAGCAGGAAGCAAAATCAGCATGAGCTTTCTGTCATTTCATAAAAGGGGGCCGATTAAGATCAGCGGCGATGTCATACGATCTCTACCCAGAGGAATTGGTGTTGAGTTCAAAGCCCAGAATGACATCCAAAAAAATGCCCTGAACTCATTTATTGAGGGATTTCTTTCCTGATGAGTCGGAAATACTCACTTTATCCATAGGGAAGCCACCTCATGACCCGAGAAATCAACGGGCATATTTAATATAATTTAACAATATATTCAGCAAATTACCATTTTATATTCTGCCATTCCCACTTTACTTTTCTATTGACAATCAAACGCTTAATTACCTATAATCCTTCATGTAAATGGGGGGGAATCATTCTTACAAACTTTTTCATGGCGCTTTTTTGAAATATTTCACATTCTCAGACACATTATGCAAGTTTGTCTTACTTTTCCTTGCATCGCTCTGTCTGTATGATTGTATAAAAAAGAGCGCCATAGAATTTTTTAAGTCTGTTTAACAAAAAACTAACACCAAATGAAGGAGATAGTTCAATTATGACGAAGAAAAGCATCATTTTGATGACAGTATGCCTTGCATTGATCACGGTGGGTTGCCAGACAATGTCCACACAACGCGTGGAAACAGATCAGGTAACGGATGTGGGGGATAAATGGAATGACACCGATTCTAAGCTTGTTGCCGATGAAATGATTCAGGACGTGCTTGAACGCCCATGGCTGAAACAGTTCGTCAAGAAAAACAATGGGAAAAATCCCACCGTCATCATCGGCTCCGTTAAGAACAGAAGTCATGAGCATATTAATGTCAAAACCTTTGTCAGGGACCTTGAACGCGCCTTGTTAAATTCCGGTGAAGTTGAATTTGTGGCCAGCAAAGAGGAGAGAGAAGATATCAGAGATGAGCGTCTTGACCAGGCATCCAATGCCTCGGAAGACACTGCCAAATTTGATGGAGAAGAAATCGGTGCAGATTTCATGCTCAAGGGAGAACTGAACAGCATTGTCAATAAGGATGGCGGCAAATCCGTAAAATTCTATCAGGTCAATTTGACGCTTATTGAGATGGAAAAAAACAAAAAAGTCTGGATCGGCGAAAAAAAAATCAAAAAGCTTCTCAAGCAAAGCCGTTTTGGCCTGTAATTCCATTGTTCCTTTATCAAAGGCCGGGCATCTTTCTTTCTGCCGAGCCCGGCCTTGATCACGCATACAAATCTTAAAAACCGTGGGGGGGGAAGAGATTCGATGAAAAAAACAATCATCGTCATTTTTTCATTTTTGATCTGCAGCTGCGCTCCAAAATTCAACTACACATCACTTCAGAGTTCCATGGCAACGGGGAATTGCCCTGGATCCATCGAAATTTTAAAAAATTCAAAAGCAGCTTATGGCAACAAAGCTCAACTGCTTCATCTGCTGGATTCGGGTATGATCCAATTCCAATGCAATAATCCCCAGACAGCCAGTAAATTTTTTACGGATGCGGATGAGCTGGCCCAGTCACTCTGGACAACAAGCGTGACCAAAGAAGCGGCATCCTATATCACCAACGATCTGGTCATTCCATACAAGGGTGAAGATTACGAACGAGCCCTGATCAATCTGTTCTCGGCATTCAGCTATATAAAGCTGGGCGAATATGAAGAAGCCATGGCCGATTGCAGGCGACTGGATACAGTGCTCACCGAGTATAACAGTAAATACGAAACGAAAAATGTTTATAAGGAAGATGCATTGGGGCGGTATATCAGTGGCCTGCTCAGTGAATCGGAAAAGGAATACAGTGAGGCATACATTTATTATTATGAGGCCTACAAAGCGTTTCAGAGTTACAATGAAAGTTATGGGACCGTCACCCCCCTTTGCCTGTTTGAGGACATCCTCCGTGTTGCGTCCCCTGCGGATAAACGACGTGAAGCCCTATCAATCATTCCCAATGCCAAAGCCATCAAGTACATCAGCCACAAAGCGGCCAAAAAAATGGGTAAAGTGGTCCTGATACACATGAGCGGTAAGGCCCCGGTCAAAATCGAGAACAAATTTACGGTCGCCACCGCTACGGGGCCCATCAGCATTGCTTTTCCTGCATACACAACATCACCACCTTCCTGCCATTTCAGCAAGCTGATTCTGAAATCGGACGCAAATACCATTGAACAGAATGCGGTTCTGTTCGAAGACATCAACGGCATCGCTGTTAAAGATCTTGATGACAGGAAAGTCAGAATTACGGCCAAGGCCATTGCCCGTGCTGTAGCCAAACAGGCGATTGTCCATGCAAGTTCAAAGGAAGTTGAAAAACGCTACGGAGCCATGGCTGGCTTAGCAGCAAAAATTGCCGGCAATATCGCGGCCAGTGCGCTGGAAAAAGCCGATACACGCTCCTGGAGAACCCTTCCCGGTGAAATTTATATTGCAAGGGCCTTTGTTCCCGAAGGAAACTATCAGGTCATGGTTGAAGATTGTTACGGAAATCAAAAAGCCGTGGATTCCATAACCGTCAAGTCCGGGGAATCAAAATTCGTGTTCCATGACACAATCTATTGATTATGAGCTTGAATTCTGGCATTGTTTGAGCCTACCTCTCTTTGCTTAAAACGACAAAGAGCCAAAACATGGCCGGAATTTATTCTTACAAAGACATTGAGTGGAGTGAACCATGAAAAATCGTTTTATCATCCTATGTATCTTGACTATTTTTATCTCTGCGTGCATCAGCGCCCCTCCCGCAAAAAACTCTCGAAGCGTGAAGAGCCAGCATGACCGGGCGCAATCAGCCTTTGATGAACTTGAAGACCGACCGTCATCACCGGTGACTTCCGAAAAGCCATCACGGGTCGCAAGCCCCCCAGAGCCCGAGCCTGTTTTGACAAAACCCACAGCTCCTATCCAGGTGTCAGCACCTGATTTCAGCTCCTCCCGTTATTTGACTGCCAAGGGTTATGGCCAGTCAAAGCCCGAATCCATTCGCCAGGCAAAAGCCGAGTTATCCAATATTTTTGAAGCCAGAATTTCCAGTGATGTAACATCTCGGGTCCAGCAGATTACCGATTCCGTTAAAGGGGATTCCTTCAACAAGTCCCTCCAATCACAAATCAGGGTTGTCTCGGATATCCAATTAGAGGGAGTCCAGATAGGCGATACGGAAAGGGACAATGGGGAATATATGACCCTGGCAGCGCTGGATAAATACAATGCACGTGACAAATGGATGGGTGACATTGGCAAAGTGGATACCCAGATTGATGTGCTTCTCAGCAAATCGAACAGTGCAAAAAGTAAAATCCTTAAATTGCTGCCCCTTAAAAAGATTCTGGAGCTATGGGTTCAAAGGGAAGTCGCCCTAAGCCGCTTGAGGGTCATCGGTTTTGCATCAGAAATCGAGCAAAAGGATCTGAAAAGTATCCTTATGAAAATATCTGAAATCAAATCATCCATGCTTATTGATATTGATGTATCCGGGAAACAAGGCACGGCTGTAAGGGACACCGTCGCGGAGATATTGACGGACAACGGATTCAAAGTGGGAGATTTCGAGTCCAAATCCGATGTCCTGATCTCAGGATCTGTCAAAATCGATGCGGTCAGAAACAACAACCCCCGTTTCAAGTTTTCCCGGGCAACGGTCTCACTGAATGTCATTGATACCCCTTCCAAAAACCAGGTGGGACAGGTTTCGGAAAATGAACGGGGTGCAGGATTGAATGATGATGAAGCCGCCCATAACGCGGTAAAGAAAGTATCTGAAAAAGTATCCGATAAACTGGTTGAATATTTCAATTGATACCTGATTGAGTTAACAAAAAAAGAGCATTCAGGCCATGGCCTGAATGCTCTTTTTTTTGTTATAGGTCCCCATAAGTCCCATGGGAGCGATAAGACCTATAGGACTTATGCCATTATAATTTCAGAATTTATTTATCCTCTTTTTTAGCCGACAGCTTAACGATCTTTTTAACAACGTCGCTGGCTGCCTTCGTGGCATACTTCAGCACATCACAATCACAACTGTAAAGAAAGTCTTCCTTGTAACCCGTAGACTGGGTAAGGGAACCTGTCCAGAGGATTTCGCCGGTTTCAATATGAACCGCTTTGGTATAAAAACTGATCGTTGTGCATTTGGAGGGTTTATCGGGTTTGTCTTTTCTCTCATATAAGGCATTCTGGAAGGCCCTTAATTTTCCAATGATCATGACATCGGAATTGGTCAACTTTCCAATCTGTTTTCGCTGCTCAGGGTCCACATCACCCTGATATGAAAATTTCAATTCATCCAGAGCACTTTGGATATTCCTGCGATCAACCACCGTAAAACCCGCACCGATAAGTTCCGTCTCGAATGCGTCAGTCATGGCATCCACAGCATTGTAACCCAATTTATTGGCCGTCAGTTTATTCCGATTGTCAATAAAGGGAAGAATGGCAAAACTCCCGCAATCGATACCTGTATAGCTTTTCCCGATTGTCACCTTATTGGTTCGTCCCAGAAAAATACATCCGGAGAGACATGCTACCAGAGCCATTAAAACAATTAATCGTTTTCCCATTCTCTTTCCTTATCTTAGGCCATCAGTAAAAAGGGACAATCATTTCAAAGCGTATTGCATCCTTGATTTAACGAATCGCTATTTGTAAAGGTCCATCCGTTTTGAAACATTCTTTACATAATTTTTCGTTTCATCATGGGGAAGCTGTTTTATGAGTTTATTATACACCTGATCCGGTGTCATTTGATTGATCTTTACAGCTGCCTTATTAATATTCGTCTTTCCGGTAAAGGCACGTGCCACATTTCCAGCGCCGGTATTGTATGCAGCAATCACGCAGTAAAGACGGCTCTGATCATTTTTAATTGATTTTAAATACCTGTCGTTGAGGATGTACAGATAAGCTGATCCCATTACAATATTATTTTCTCCATCATAGAGATAGGACGGTGAAAGCAGTTTTTCCTCTCCGAAAACCAGCTTGGAGGCATCAAGCCCTGCACTTTTCGGAACAATCTGCATCAAGCCATAGGCCGGGACATAGGATCTGGCCATGGGATTGAATGCGCTTTCTGTCTGCATGACTGCAAAAATCAGGGACGGATCAATCTTCCGTTTCGAAGCATTTGCTTTAACCGGTTCAATGTATGAATGGGCTTTTTTGCTCACCGCATCCTTGGGGAGCTTGATCGTCACGGTCACGACATCAGAGCCTTTGACCTTTGATGATGGCTGGGTTGTAATCTTAGCGTCCTTTTTCAAATCCTGAACAGCCTTTTCAACTTGTTTCACGGTTGGTGCTGCCGTTCCGATCACAATATCAGTAATCACAGGGACTTTTTTCACAACGGCTGTTTTTACATTTTTTGATGCTTTGACAATCCGGTTTTCAACATTCTGGGCAAAGGTATCACGTTTAAAGGCCTTGGCACTGTCTTCGGTCACGAGATCTTCAAGTTTTTTTGTAATATCCTTCTGAATATCCGAATCCTTGGTCCCTTTGGGCGTGATGACACTTATCTCAATCTGGCCTTTTTCAAAATCCACAACCTTTTTGCTTTTCATGTCCGGTGAATACTCGACAAATATTTTCTTATCGGTCATCTCCGGTTTGTCCCAGTACTTCAAGACCTCATCGCGATATTTTGTAAATTCCTGATCCACAATTTTTTTATACGTTTCGAATTCATCGTTGATTTCTTTTCGATACGCATCAAAATCATTCATTTCATTTTGAACGCCTTCCATGTCTGCGGTCATATCCGCTTTCATGTCTTCAAATTCATCAGACCGGACAGGAGAAGAAACCAGACTGAAAGCCATGATCAGAACAAGTAATAAAAACCGAATCTGAATACCAAGGTTATTTGTTTTCATTCAGTCACCATCCATATGTATATTTCGTCGCTTTGGGGATCTTTCCAGGTTTCCCGGATCACAGCTTTAACCACATTTCCATCAACGGTTTGAAAGCTGTAGCTTTCAACCGTGGTATTTGACCCGGATGAACTTGCTTTAGTCCCTATAAGTGCAACGTTGTTAACCTTGACCCCCATCTGGAGGGCAATTTCATCGATGGCTCGTTTAATGGCAAGTGATCTCTGGGCGTTTTGTCCGTTCACATGGGTGCCGCAAATCCCGATACCCGCAACCTTTCCATTAACCCCTGAATTCAATATCCAGCCGGGCCGGCTAGTTTTCTGAACGGAAACGCAGGAAACAACACACATGCACAGGATTAAAATAATGCTTATTGATCGTGTTCTCACTCGGACCTCCCACATGTGAACAAATAAAAAACAGTCAGGGCGGTAAAAAACCACCCTGACCTGTCAAAAGACATTATTGGAATCGTAAATTGATGGAATCGTTATTCGGCGCTGGGTGAACCAAATTCTTTTTCAATTTCTTTTTCAAGCTCTTCATGACCTTTTTTGGCCTGGAATTTCTGCCACAGTGCCTGATCATTCTTAAAGCTTGTTATCGCTGCCTGTTTCATGGCTTCCGATGCCTGGGCAACCGCTTCGGGGTTTACCGCAACCAGAACGTAAAGTTCGTTGTTGTCCTGATCAACATGGGCTTTTTTGATCTGGGAACCGGTCAGGTCAACTTTTGAAACTTGTTTGGATACATTGGTAAACACTTTATCAACGGTCTGGGCATCACCGATTCCTGTGGTCTCGGTAAAGTTTTTGATCATATTTTTAACTCTGACATTCAACGTACGTGCAATTTCATCCCGTGCATTTGCGGCAGCTTCGATTCTGGCAGTCTGCATTCCGGCAGGTCCTATTTTTGCTGACCCCACACCACTGATACCGCCTTCAGGAGGAACCAATGCCCATGCTGGAAGGTTTGACGGAGGTTGTTTGTCTGCGGATTTACAGCCGACAACCATCACACAAGCAATTGCCATAACAGCCATAATTACCATAAATTTTCTCATGCCGAATTTCTCCTTTATGTTTGATTAATATTCTGCAAAGTTAAAGCTTTGCATAAACCAACTCCAGCAACCTGAACCATTTGATCAGCTCCTGCAGTGTGTAACACGCAATTTTCATCTTAAAAATAATTTACAAATTATCAATTTTAATAATCTCAGGTTTAACATTCTTAAACTGAGGCATAGCCATCCCCAGGCGAGCATTGATATATGTGGGATCACATATCATGTATTTTTTATTATTTCTGACCACATAGTCCCCGGGCAGATTATCTGTAAATTTCACTGCCGTGGAGATGTGCCCCGGATAATCAAGGCCTACCACGTCAAGGTTCAATAGCTTTTTCACCAGATAGGCAAAGAAGAAGGACCGGTCTTCACAATCGGAATAGGGATAAAAAACCGTTTCTTCGGGGAGCATGTATTTTTCATGGCCGAATTGTCCGTCATCGGTTTTGTAACTGAACGATTTCTGGACAAAACGCAAAAGAGTATTGACGGCCTCGACTTCTGTCTTGCCCTCAACCATGGGTTTCAATGATTTTAAAAGTGTGTACTCCAGCTCAGGGGAGACTAAGGCGTCAAAATAGACCTTAATATTCGTCTGGGGATAGTACTTGAAAAAATCAACAAGATTTTTATTATACTGTGCTTTAACATCGAGGTTGTTTTGTTTGTAATCAAAGGCCAGGTTTTTCTCCCGAATAATTTTGGAAATTTCCGGGGAATCCAGTATTCTGTAGTCCATCAGTTTATCAGCGTCAGGATAGCTGCCCTTGTATGTAAACAGAGATTTGAACTTTTCGGGTTGCTCATCAAAAAACAGTGAATAATACTTGTTGCCGTTCAGGGTCAAAAAGGGAACGCTGTACAACCTGTTTCGGGAAGGCATCAGCAGGAACACCTGGCTGTTGTTATACCCGATACGTGATTCATAACCTGATTTTGAAGACATATACCAGACAAATAAATTTGCCATGTTCTTATTGGATGAATACTGCTCCATTCCTATACGGTAAAGGATATAGTGGTACCCCCAATCATTAAGCTTCAACTGCTTTTGATAGACCTGAACCTGGGATATAATGGAATCATAATCAAGCTGGCTCATTTTATCCCAAAAAGACGTGATAACTTCTTTGTTTATGGGCCCTGTCGATCCATTTGGGAAATTATATTTCCCATAGATGGATATGGGGGTCATGAAAAAATCAATTTTCAGTGCCAGGGGTTTTCCAGGGTCTTTGACAGGTGGTACGACTATCTTCTCTTCGGGCTTGTAGGGGGGCACAACAATGGGCTCAACGACTTTTATTTTTTCAGCAATAACCGGTTCGGCTCTCTGGGGTTCAGCCACAGGTAAAGCCGGAGGTTTTGGTTTATCGTCCCGTGTCAGGCCTTTATGGACCTTGAATTCCTGCCATTGTTCTTTCAAAAAACCGATGAATTCAGCATCCCTTGAATCTTTATACGTTTGAAAAGACTCCTTCTGTGATTTCAGATACTCCGAATACTCATCGGATACGGCATATCCGTCAAAGCTTATGGCAAGAAAAAGTATTGCCAAAGATAATTTCAATATCGTCATACCCTTGATCTTCATAACGCCTCCTGATGGTCGCTGCATCTGAACGTTTGAATCATTACATGACCAGGGACCGGGTCGATATACCCAGTCATCCCAGGTTAAATGACATCGATTGTTTTAACTCCATATTCGTTAACAGCATTGTGCAGACTAAGAAGTAACTTCGATTATTTTCTCCAGCACTTGGCGATTATGCATCCCCGAAGAGTGGTGAAGCATCATTAAAATTGTCACAATAATCTACCACAATCGAATATTTAATCCAATAATAAATATAGATGTCTCCTATTTGCTTAAAATGGACTAAGGATATGTCCATTTCAATTGGTGATCTCACAATAGCCCAAACAAACGACGATGTATGTGAAACACATCACAGAGGTCTCTTTTTTTATGTCTTTATATCTCCAGGTTTCTTTTTCCATCGCCTGTGCATCCAGATCCACTGTTCAGGATGGGCTCGTATCACTTTCTCATAAACATCCGAACAGATCTGGGTATGGGTAACCACATCCTTTTCCTCATCACCGGTTGATACAAAAACAAGTTTCTCAAAACAGGTGATCACATAATTGTAGTCCTTTGTGAGCCTTATAAACATGGGTACAATGGGGACATTGAGTTTGGTGGAAAGCAATACGGGAATGGTGGCTGTATGGGCGGGTTGACCAAAAAAATCAACAAACACACCTTTGACTTTGGTATCAAGGTCAAAAAGAAGACCAAATGTTTCACCGTTCATCAATCCTTCAACAACACCCTTTACAGCGTTACCCCTGGCTGTGTTGGCATATCCTGCTTCATTCCTGTAACCCACAATCAACTTATCAAGCCGTGGATCATATGATTTTTTGGCCACCACCTTCACCGGATAACCATGACGCACCACCCAGGTCCCCATAAGTTCCCAATTTGCATAATGGCCTGTCATAATGATGACCCCTTTGCCTTTTTGTACTTCATCGGTAAAGTAATGAAAATTTTCAAGACTCACCAGTTTATCAATGGTACCGTCCTTGACCAGAAGGGGAAGGCGGATTGCATCGGCCACACAGGTTGCAATATTGAGAAAGACGGATTTGGCAAGATCATGGATTTCCGCATGCGTTTTTTCAAAGCCATAGGCACGGGTCAGATGAATGATGGTATTCTTCCGCTCATGGACAGCAAACATAAAGGCCAAACGCCCCATATAACGCATAAACGCAATGGACGTCATGCGATCCATGGCCCTCAGAAATTTGATTATCAACCAAATACCGATATATATTGCTGTATTTTTGATTTTTTTTATTTTTGGTTTCAAATTCATTGCACTCCTTAAACTTTCTTTTTTGTAAACATATAATTCAGACAGAAGGCATTAAAACCGAATCAGCCCGGGTCCGAAATCATATCACTGTAAGAATACAATTCAAGGTCCCGTCGCACGTGGAACGGATTGCTACTGATGCCTTTCGCTATATCATTAATATCCCACGTATCAAAGAAACATATGGTGTTATTCATCAAAAGAATATAAAATAAAAAATTCAAGGTCAGTTTTTATGCCCTTCTTGACGAATCTCCGTGTTGTTTCATGACGTCATTGAGCCATTAACCATTTTATCAGGGACCATAAGATATGACACGCCAAAGCATATGTGAACGATTGAATACCTGCAGTTTTTTTATCGATGAGATGAAGGTGGAATCCATTGCAAACCGATTTAAGTCACGATACTGTCTATCATGTAAGGAAGCATGTGCCATTTATATGGTTTATTCATCCATGGGGACAGGGGCCACCCCAAGGGACCTTTACCCCAATGAATACGACCGCGCCCTTGCTATCCTTGCACAAAAACCAGCATAGCATTGTCATAAAACAACGCCATAGACGTTGTGCTTTTCTATGGAAATGATCTGTGGATTTCACCGCTTATCAAATGGGAAAATACAATCTTTGAAGGCAGTGCCCGAGTCCTGAAATACAATTCCCCCCGGGTTTCCTCTCCTGGCATAAGCTTGGTTTTGAACCGTCTTCCTATGTCATTGTACGTGTATCTCTTTTTATCCTTTCCGATCATGGTAAAAAACTGAACATTGATGTAGACGGTATCCTGACTGATATTCTTCAGCCACAGGGTCATTCGTCTCTGCCCCGAATAGAGTTTCTTTCCCATACCGTCATCCCGCACAGCCATGACAATATTTCCATTACCCTTATAATATAGAAGATTTTCAGTGAGCAGATTTTTTTTGAGCTTTATAAAATTTTTTGAATCCGGGTAAAGCTCCAGGGCCTTGTTGACTGCTGCCAAGGCTTTATCAAGATCCGTGATGTTTTTATTTTTTCCTTGTGCATAGGCTGCTGCAAGACTGTACTCACTGTTGGCAAGCTTTTGTCGGTAAAACTCCTTCTTGGCCTGATAAAGCTGGCTGTCAGGATTCAGTTTCAGAAGATCCGAAAAGGCATTGTAATTCTGTTCAAATTCCACAGCTGGTATGGTCTTTGCCTTTTCGAACATACGAATTTCCTTGAGGTAGTTGTTCAAAGGAACAAGTTCGTCCTGGAGTGAGGGAATATCATACAAAGCAATTTCTTTTTCAGCACTTTCAAAAAGCCTATTTGAAATAATCAGCTTGATTTTCCGGGTAATCTCATCCTTGTTGTTCAAAAAATCGACTCGGATACTTTCAAGTTTTTCCGAATGCTCTCTTTGCAGCCGCTCAATTTTAGCATTTTTGTAATAAGAAATCACAAAAGGCGTTGACAGGGCCAGAACAATTGCAATGGCAAGTATCGAAAACACCTTGATGCTTTTCCTTTTGTTCAAAGCCAGTTGATCAACTTTTGCTTTTCCTCTGACAAGGACCACATGTGACCATGCCGATGCCTTTTCAAAGGCAGCCTTACATTTTTTACGAAACACATTGTAACCGGATACCCCGCCCGAAATTGGACGAATTCTGGGACTGAAGGTTTTGAGATCTATAATTTCTGTCTGTTCATTCGCCCCGGGGATTTCAGGTCTGTCCGGCGATTCAGGTTGAAGCGTGAGGGTCTCGGCCATGCTCCGGTCGTCAGAGATTGTCGGAGCTCCTTGGAAGGAAAATCTCTGGGATTGTACGGCCTCTCCTCCCAAAGCCGCCGGTACGTCTTTCACCATACGATCAGATGGAGATTCGGCACCATTCGGGCCTGCCGAAGACTCCATTTCCAAAACAAGCTCTTCCGGCTGTTCCGTTTTCTCAGGTTCTTCCCTTTTCTCTGGTTCTTCCGTTTTTTCAGGTTCAATCTCGTCATGGCCCATCATTTTAAGATCAGCCAGATCGATTTCGTCAGTCTTGTCTTCAGGCCGTATGACCCCATTCCCATCGGAAACATCCGTGTGAATTGCTGGCTGAGATTTGAAAGCATGAGCCACGGGTGACGACGTGGCTTCCACCGGAACCGGTTTAGTAGGAATCTGAGTATGAACTCCATTGACATGGATATTCATTTTTTCAAATATCACCCCACACCGAAGGCATTCAACGGCATCCGGATGCCTTTCAGCACCGCACTTGGGGCATGAGGGATTTTTCTTAAACGTATCCTCAAGGCTGGCCCCGTTCCGGTTGCTCAGCTGGTTTTCCTCTTCATCGGAAATCAGACCCAGTTCCTTCTTAAATTCAAGGTCGTATTTCTCTTTTCTTTCAGCCGCCTCAAGACTCCTGATACGTTCTTTTTCCTTATTATCCTTTGCTGAGGCAATGTCAATGCCGCAGGCAAGACATTCCACATCATCCGGGAGGCATTCAAAACCGCACTCAGGACACTTCATTTAACACTCCTCTAATCGTTTAACAAAACGGAAAAACAACATTCAATGGTATTTTTTGAAATCTTTATCGGCATGATACAGTAGATTAAAAATTAGTATACAACCCATGAAAAGTCAAAGAAAATACAGATAAATCAACGATAAAAAAACAACCTACACCCACGTTTTGAAAGTCTGTGTTGCCTGACAGTTCAACGATGATTCCTTGTGGAAGGTCCGAGTCAATCCGGCAATAGATTGTAATAATATCTCATGGCGTCGGTCCGGGTAAGAATCCCGATGATTTCTCCGTCCTGAATCACGGGGACCCGTCCGATATCGTGTTTGATCATGAGCCTGACGGCTTCAAGGGGACTTTTTTGGGAATCGACACATAAAATGTCCTTACTCATATAGGCCTTGACCGGGGACTTCATGTGTTCTTCCTTTCTCATCTTTTTAAAATCACGCCGTGAAATCACACCCACAAGCTTTTGATTTTCCACCACGGGAAGACCTGAAAAGCCTTTTTCCCTGAGAAGCTGTGCCACATCCGCCATGGTTTTATCCGAGGTCACCGTATGCACCGGATAGGACATGAGATCACTTAACTGCACCGATGAACGCTGATTTCCATCGATCAATTCGGAAATCATTTCAATGACTGCACCGGGATTGAGGAATTCTGAAGCGATCAGGGCCGAGCCTGCTCCGGGATGACCTCCTCCCCCAAGGTTTCTCATAAGTTTCCCTATATCAAGGCTTTCAACAGAACTTCTCCCGATCACGATGCATTTATGTTTATCTTCCTCCAGAAAAAGCCCAAAGGCGGCATCAACATTTTCAAGATCACGGTACATGCTCACAACCACGGACAAATTCCCGATGTGCCCATCCAGAACGACTTTGCAGAATGCGATTTTATACCCTCGTATTTTTCGCCTCTGGGTCGTGTTCATCATATTAAACAGAATATTTTTCTGTTTTTCACCATAGGCTGGTCTTAAAAAAGAATTCAACACGGTCAGGTCTGCATTTCGGTCCAGCAGAAAGGCGCAAGCCGAGGCATCCTCTGATGTGGTAGATGAAAAGGTCAGGTTCCCCGTATCTTCGTAAATACCCATGAGCATCAAGGTTGCGATCATGGGTGTCAGCAGAATTCTTTTTTCCTTGATTTCCCTGACAAGAAGGGTGACCGTTGCCCCTTTGGATTCCTGACACATCCACAGAGGGTTCATGTCTCCCCCTTGATGATGATCCCACAGGATAATATCCAGGTCTTTTTTTCCTTTTAGTTTCCTCAAGCCGTCCAAACGATCCCAGCTACACGCATCCACGACAATCAGAGTGCTGACCTCATCCAAAGAAATGTCATTGGCCTGCTTGAATGGAAATAACTCTTTGTGGATGGATAAAAAGGCTTTGACATTGGGATTCATGGTTTTAGGAAGAACCGGAATTGAACCGGGATACACAAGACTGGCTGCAATGACCGAAGCCAGGGCATCGAAATCAGCACTTTTATGGGTTGTGATAATTTTCATCAATCAAACTCCATTATAAATCGTGCCCATCCATAAATGGCATCTCACGGTCCATACCGGCGTTCTCAGGTTTTCGAAATCCTCAACGTAGCGCTGCTACGCCTGCGGTTTCGAAAACCTTGCGGCCTTGGTCTGAACCGCGATCTACCATTTCTGGATGGACACTAAATCGTTTATGATTCAAATTCATAAAGACTTATGTTATCATAATCGCTAAATTTTTTATAAATATCAAACGTTTTTGAGGTTCAGATGAAAAAAATCATTATCACCATCATCGGCCCGGATAAACCGGGCATTATCGCATCGGTTTCCGATACCTTGTTTAAAAAAGGCTGTAACATTGAAAATGTCAGCCAGACAACCCTGCAATCCGAATTTGCCGGAATCTGTGTGGTCTCAATCCCGGAAGATCTCACCATTGAAACGCTCCGGGAGTCCATGAACAAAGACCTTGAGGGAAAGGGTCTTCATGTTCATATCAAAGCCCTTGAGGACGCTGAGCCAGCCTTGAAAGAATCTGCAGAATCCTTTATCATCAGCACCTGCGGTCCTGATAAAAAAGGGCTTGTGGCCAGAATATCCAAAGTCATCGCCGAGGCAGGAGTAAACATAAGCAACCTCAAGGCGGTTTTTGAAGGTGGGACCAACCCGGACAGAAATATCATGATTTTCGAGGTGGATGTGCCCGGATGGGTCGATGTCCAGGCCTTGTCTGTCACGCTCAAACATCTGGCGTCTGAACTGAATCTCGATTTGACCCTCCAACACAAGAATATTTTTGACGCCGTCAACCGAATATAAGGAATACCATCATGTTTAACGACAGAGAATTCATATCCACACTGGAAATGTTGAAATACGAACACCTGGACGTAAGGGCCGTCACCCTGGGAATCAATCTTGCCGATTGCGCCAGTCATGATATTGGAGTCTTCACATCCAACATCAGAAAAAAAATCGGCCACCTGGCCCGAAACCTTGTCACTGTGTGCAACCAGGTTGGAGACAAATACGGCATAGAGGTGGTCAATAAGCGCATTTCCATCAGCCCTGTGGCTGTGGTTGCTGCACCTTTTTCATCTGTGCAGATGGTGGGTATTGCAAAAACCCTGGATGAGATTGCAGCCGAGGTGAGCGTGGATTTCATCGGCGGTTTTTCAGCCCTGGTCGAAAAAGGCATGGCCAATGGTGACCGGGCTCTGATCGAAGCCATTCCCGAAGCCCTGTCCCAGACCGGGCGAATCTGCTCGTCGGTCAATGTGGCATCCACCCGTGCAGGCATCAATATGGATGCGGTTCTCCAGATGGCCCAGGCCATTAAAAAAGCCGCTGAACTGACCCGTGACAGCGACGGCTTGGCCTGCGCCAAGCTCTGTGTGTTCTGCAATATCCCCGAAGATGTCCCTTTTATGGCCGGTGCCTATCTGGGAATCGGTGAGGCCGATGCCGTTATCAATGTGGGTGTCAGTGGCCCGGGTGTGGTTAAAAAAGCCATTGACAGACTGGTGGCCAGTGAAACCAGGCCTGATCTGGGCCAGATTGCCGAAATGATAAAACGAACCGCCTGCAAGGTCACCCGGGTCGGTGAACTTATCGGTCGTGAAGTGGCCCAGAGCCTGGGCATTCCCTTTGGCGTGGTGGATCTTTCCCTGGCCCCCACCCCCACGGTGGGTGACAGCGTTGGCGAAATTTTCCAGAGCCTCGGCCTTTTGAGTATTGGAGTCCCCGGAAGCACGGCAGCCCTGGCCATGCTCAACGATGCCGTCAAAAAAGGGGGCGCCTTTGCCAGTTCCTATGTGGGGGGCCTGAGCGGCGCCTTTATCCCGGTCAGCGAAGACCTCAACATCGAAGAAGCGGCACGAAGTGGTATTCTGAACATTGAAAAACTGGAAGCCATGACCAGTGTCTGTTCTGTGGGGCTTGATATGGTGGCCATTCCCGGAAACACCTCCGAAGACACCCTGGCCGGAATCATTGCTGACGAAATGGCCATCGGCATGATCAATTCAAAAACAACCGCCACACGACTGATTCCCGTTCCCGGCAAAAAAGCCGGTGACAAAGCCCATTTCGGAGGTCTTCTGGGCCAAGCCACTATCATTGATGTGAAAAACGCCAGCGGCACCAACGCCTTTATCCGCCATGGTGGACGCATTCCTGCGCCGATTCACAGCTTGAAAAATTAGGACCATCATCCAGGTGGCCGTAGGCCACTTGGATGCCATCTCTAAAATCATACCAAATACTAAAACGCAGTAGATGAATAATTTTTACAATACCATCCGTGTTGGACATTAGAACCTTTAGATTTCACCTCTAATTTGTATTCCAAAATTCAAATTTTTTTATTAATTTATTTTCGCCTTTAGCCCGTCTTCTATCCATAAATCATCATCCATATGCCACCTCACACATTCCCTTTACAGTATCATTTATTATTGCGAAATTATTTCTTTTAAGTTAAAAGGTTCATAAACATGAATAAACACAGAGTGCCTGATTGTTGCGTTTTATGGTAATCCAAAAAAACAACGCCGACAAGCAATTCCAGGACATGCCTGGGTGTCAGTCAAAAAGAGTTTAACATGAAGGGCATGAAGAAAAACAATTAAATTGTTTACCACCCGCTCCTGTTGGTCGCTTACAAGCACATGAAGAAATATGCCTCTGGCGGCCAGCTTTTAAAAAGCCGGGCAAATGGGTTGGTAAGGCCGGACTCTTGAGGCAGCAACGATTAAGCGTTCAAAGCCGCGGCATGACGTGACTGTAAAAAACCTGTTTGGCAACCTTTTTAAAAGAGCCTGCCCCAGCGAAGGCTGGGGTTGGCCCCCGGCAGGGATAATCTTTTGCCCTTCTTCGTGCTCTTCGTGTTCTTCAGTGAGCTACGCGAACGGGTGGTGAATAAAAAACAAAAAAAGATTTTTACCACGAGCATGAGTTCATGAAGAAAAGAAAACAGCTCCACCCCAAACTTCATGTCCTTCATGACCTTCATGGTGAGGATAAAAATCCCAGGCTTAGCCTGGGATTATAAAATGCTTTCTCATGGCCTTCACGGTGAATAAAACAGGAGGAATATTATGGCAGCAACCGTAGCAGTCAACAAACGAACCGTGGTTCATAAAAAAAGCGATGGCACATCCGTGGCCTTTCCGGATATCTGCCTGACCCAGTGTGGCCCGCCCGTGGTCCCCATCCCTTATCCCAACATCGGAAAATCCTCGGACCTTGATAACGGAGCCAGCACAGTCACAGCCGATGGTCAGCCCATGGGTCATGAGAAATCCTTTTTCAGCAAAACCACCGGTGACGAGGCCGGAGACAAAAAAGGCGTTGCCTCGGGAACCACAGCGGCCAAGGCAGAATTTGTAAGTTTTTCCTTTGATGTCTTTGTGGAAGGGAAAAGTGTGGTCAGGGCCAATGACCTGATGATCCACAACAACAAAAACACCCCGCCCACGCCCTTGATGCAGCCGCCCCTTGTTCAGCAAATCGTTGATGAAACACCGGAGATACCTGAGCAGGGGAAGATCGAGGTCGAGTTTATCGATCCGTTTGGTGAGAAGATGAGTGGCGTTGAATTTGAGACTGAAATCAATGGTGAAAAACAATGCACGGCATCTGTTCAAAGAAAAATCGGATTTTCAGAGCTCAACAACAAATGAATCAGGGATAACAGAAACAAGCGAATCATATCAGCCCTTTCCCATAAAAAATTATTCAATTTATAAAG
>Ga0180007_10000759_pt1 | contig 50060 bp, 45 predicted proteins | sample MM_PC_MetaG_FD_121122 | JGI IMG/M metagenome (GOLD analysis project Ga0180007, IMG submission 121122) | Groundwater microbial communities from the Aspo Hard Rock Laboratory (HRL) deep subsurface site, Sweden - MM_PC_MetaG | ecosystem: Environmental > Aquatic > Deep subsurface > Groundwater... | reverse complement strand
TTTTAAGAACCGGATTCTCAATCTTCCGATTGAAAAAAAAGAGAGTCATTATCTGCCGCCGCTTGTTCCACCAGTTGTTCCGGTTCTACCGCCGCTTGTTCCACCGGTTGTTCCGGTTCTGCCGCCCGAGGTTCCCGTTCTTCCAGTGGAGCCGCTGCCTGATCCCTGATTAGTTACAGTTGCTCTGAGTGTATTAAGCTCTCCCTGAAGCCCGTTAATCTCTGCCTTAAGGCTGTCGATGGAAAGAGCCTGGGTTTCCACAAGAAGCGTAATCTCCTGCATAAGTGAGTCGTTGGATGCTGTAAGATTCTGAACAAGAGAATCGGTTCTTGCAGAGATATTCTCAAAGTCCTCACCCAAAGTTGCCATTAACTCTTCAGAATTGAATTCAGGTAGCTCAGCTACACCGGATTCAATCTGCTGCTGGAGATCGTCAAGTCTGCCTTTAAGTTCATCGGTATCCGAAACAACGGATTCAATATCGTCAGACATGCTGTCAACCTGACCCTGTATCTCTTCAGCTACCTGCCCCACTCCAGGCATTTCGCAGGCAGCAAACAAAACTACAAGACCAAGACTGAGCAAAACAGTTCTTTTCATTTCTACTCCTTTTCCAATTCAATTATTCCCTGAATACTTCAGCGGTATAGGCCAGTATTTCAGTTTCCTTTTCAAGATAGGCTTCCGAATGAAGCCCTGCTTTCAAACATGTGTGGGCAAGAAAAGTACTTCTGTCCCATCCTTCTTCAACTGCCACCTGAGGCAGAAGTGTGCCGGCCCTTGCACCTCTTCTTATGTAAAGACCATGAATACCGGGTATTACATCGTCTGGATCAATCCTATGCATTGGTGAAAGAACAGATATTTCAATAACAAGTTTTTTTACCTCGGAGGGAGATACCTGAACGAAACGGGGATCTGCCAGAGCAGCTTCCCGAGCCATAGCTCTGACTGTTGCACCAAGACTTCCAAGCCCGGTAAAATGCCCTATGCACCCGCGGAGACGGCCGTTGAGTTTCAATGTGACAAATGCGCCTCCTTGAATGCCGCATATTTCATCAGCCGGAATACCAGGTGGAGCCGAACCGGCGGCCGCCGCTTCCACAGAAAGCCTTGCAAGAGAGAGAAGAACTCGTTTTTCAATGTCTGTCATCTAGTGACCATTCCTGCGAAATAGCCAACAACTTCACTGGCTGTACCGCCTGAATCTGCAGATGTTGAATAATGGAGTTCTATTGCCTCTACAGCTTTTCTGAGCCGGGCAAGATGCAAAAGGGTGCGGATTGCGTATCTGCCGCATGCTTCAAGACTTTCTGTGATTCTATCCGGGGAAAGGGTCAGAAAGGCGTCCACCACCCGCCTGTCAAGTTTCTCTGCAGTTTCCAGAGGATGAAAATGGGACAGATCGCTTGAAGCAATCATGAATGATCCGGGAGCATGCTTTTCTATAAGAGAAGCGGTTCTCGAACAATCGGGATCTGACCCGAGTATTATGGGAACAATCTTTGCATCAGGCCATCTGATCTGGATAAAGGGAACCAATACCTCGAAACTGTGCTCATGGAAAACAAGCGATTCCATTTCACATGCAAGGGAAGAAGTAATGTTTTTATCTACAAAACACTTTCCCAGAGGGGTTTCCACATAATCAGCATCGAACACTGTTTCACCTCTGAAGGGAAACCGGTGGCTGGGTGCACAGACAACAACCGTGGATACAAGGTCTGGGGCACTGGCAAACCCGTATCCTGCCGTTTTTCCAGAGTACATGTAGCCTGCGTGGGGAACCACCATTCCAATTGCATTCTCGCGGGGTACGCACCCATTTTCCAGAAAGGAACGCACCTCTGCACCGAGTTTAACTGGATCTGAAGGATAGAAAGATCCGGCAAAAGCAGATTTCAGAAAATCAGCCAAGGAGGTCCTCCATGCTGTATAGACCGCTGGGTTTCCCTTTAATGAATTCAGCGGCCCGGATTGCTCCGCGGGCATACACAAGGCGGTTAGTGGCGAGGTGTGAGATTGTGATTCTTTCTCCGTCTCCAATAAAGTGAAGATGATGTTCGCCAACCACATCCCCACCGCGGACAGAATGCACGCCCACCGTTCCCGGTTTTCTGGCTTCAGCACCCTTTGTTCGCCCGTATGCTCTTTCCCCGCTCCAGTTATCTAGAAGTGAAAGGGCTGTACCGCTGGGGCTGTCTTTCTTTTCTCTGTGATGAATCTCGATAAGCTCCTTGTCGAAGCTTTCGCCCAGCATAGAAGTTGCGGTTTTCATGAGTCTGCCCAGAACATGTATTCCTATGCTCATGTTTGACGAATAAAATACCGGTCGCTTTGCTGCCCACGATTGAAGGAGTTTTCTCTCGACTTCCGAAAGCCCGGTTGTTCCTGAAACAAGAGCGGCATCCGATGAAGATAAAAGGGTATTCAGATTACTCCAGGCGGAAGGAAGGGAAAAATCAATAACAACCTCTACTTCAGAATCGAGTTCAAGTTTATCCCCCACGTCGATGGCCTGGATTACAGAAATGCTGCCGGGAGACACTTCCTGAACAAGTTTGCCCATTCTGCCCGATGATCCGAAAACCGCGGCCTTTGTCATAGAAGCTCCATGTCATTGAGAACTCTTCTGAGGAGATGAGCACTCTCTTCCCGGAGCGGCACCAAAGGTTCTCTCGGCATATCGGATGACAAAATGCTCATATACTGAAGGGCTTTCTTTGCAGGCGACGGGCTGGTCTCTATGAACAGAGCCTTGAAGAGCGGATAGAGAAACTCATGAATCTTTCTTGCTTCTTCCACATTGCCTGCAAGAGCATTCTGGACCATGAGATTTACCCTGGAGGGTATCACATTGGAAGCAACGGAAACAACACCCGATGCTCCCATTAGAATCTGAGGAAGGGCCAGATGATCATCACCGCTCAAATAGGTCATTCCCGACAGAGCACGGAGCTCTGTAACCCTTTCTATGCTTCCGGCAGCATCTTTAACTCCGATGATGTTGGGGTGCTCACCAAGCCGCGAGAGGGTTTCCACGGTCATGCATGTTCCTGTGCGTCCGGGTACATTGTAGATAACAACGGGTTTTCTGCTGGCTTCAGCAACAGCGGTGTAATGTACAAGCTGCCCTTCAGGGGTAGGTTTGTTGTAATATGGAGTTATAACAAGAACGGCATCGACGCCGGTTCTGCACACAGTTTCGGTAAATGCAACGGTTGATGCAGTGGAGTTTGTACCGGTTCCAGCCATGACCGGAACCCTTCCGCCGGAAGCATCAAGGACGGTCTGTATCACAGAAAGCTTCTCCTCATGGGAGAGCGTTGCCGGCTCTCCGGTGCAGCCGCACGCCAGGAGAGCCTGAATCCCTGAGGAAATCTGGTACTCAACCAGTCTCCTCAGAGATTCATGATCTACAAGCCCGTCCTTGAAGGGAGTAACCAGAGCGGTTACAGTTCCCTTCAGAATCATTCCCTACTCCTTCCCCTTCCCCATTTTCAAAAAAGGTGTGATCATATCCAGTGGAATGGGGAATGCGATGGTGGAGTTGTTTTCAACGGCAATGTCGGTCAATGTCTGCAGGTACCTGAGCTGAAGAGCCGTGGGATGGGCATCAATAACCGCAGCGGCTTCAGCGAGCTTATAGGAAGCCTGAAGCTCGGCATCGGCACGTATGATCTTTGCCCTGCGATCTCTTTCCGCCTCGGCTTCTTTTGCCATCATTCTCTGCATGTCTTCAGGAAGATCAACATGCTTTACCTCGACAGCGGAGACTTTGATTCCCCATGGATCTGTCATTCTGTCCAGAATGTCCTGAAGCTTAGCGTTGATTTCATCTCTGTTTGCCAGCAGCTCATCAAGAGTCGCCTCGCCGAGGACACTTCTAAGTGTTGTCTGAGCAAGCTGATTGGTAGCATACATGTAGTTGGTTATCTCGAGTATCGCCTTTTTGGGATCGACAACCCGATAGTACGTAACCGCATTAACCTTAACGCTGACGTTGTCTCTTGTTATTACATCCTGAGGCGGAACATCCATAGTAACCACCCGAAGATCTACTTTCTTCAAAGAATCGATTATGGGAAGAACAAGGATTATCCCGGGCCCCTTGAGGCCAATCACCTTGCCGAGTCTGAAGACTACACCACGCTCGTATTCCTTGAGAACTCTCAGTGAGCTGAGCAGAAGAATACCTACTATCACTGCTGGGACGCAAAATGCCTGCATATCAACCCCTTTCAATCGGTTCAATGATAAGGATAAGATCATCGGGATCAAAGCCGGTGACTCTGACCTCACGGCCTGTTGCTACATTCCCCGGAACTGCCATTTTACTCCACCAGAACTCTCCCCTGACCTCTACAACCAGTCGATTCCTGAAACCGGACACTTTCTTAACTATTCCGGTTTCCCCGATCATGGCTTCATTGCCTGTGAGATTGGGCCGTTTCTGAGCCCGAAGACCCAGCCAGAGAAGAACCACTGAAATAAGGAAAATGGTTATTCCCCCGGTCCATAATGTTGTAACACTGAAATCGGACATGCTATTCCATCCTCCAATCATCTGCCGATTCTACTCCCTTTATTTTAAGAACAAGAGAGTTTGGATTTGTGGCGGCTGCAAGAGCGGTTTCCTGATCGATCTTCCCGGTTCTGAGCAGATTCAGAAGACACATGTCGAAGGTTTGCATTCCGTACTGGTTTCCACCCTGCTCCATGCTGTCATGAATAAGGTGAAATTTCTCGGGATCTGCAATGCAGTTGCCTATTGTTGAGGTGTGAATCATGATTTCGGAAGCCAGTACTCTTTCATTACCCTCTGCGCCCGGAAGAAGTCTCTGGGATATAACTGCCTTCAGAAGCCCGCCAAGCTGTATTCGTATCTGTTTCTGCTGGTAGGAAGGAAACATATCTATAATTCTGTTAATTGTTTCAGGGCCATCAGTTGTGTGAAGAGTGCTCATTACCAGATGGCCTGTTTCTGCACCGCTCAGGGCTATCATTGCGGTTTCTGCGTCACGCATTTCTCCTATAAGAATAACATCGGGATCCTGTCGGAAAACAGCCCTGAGAGCACCTGCCCACGATGGTGTATCTATTCCCACCTCGCGCTGGCATACTGAGCATTTTATATCGGGATGAAGAAATTCGATGGGATCTTCAATGGTCACCACATGGGCTTCCCTGTTTTCATTTATCTCGTTGATCATGGCTGCCAGAGTGGTTGATTTTCCGCTGCCGGTGGCCCCTGTAACAAGCACAAGCCCCCTCTGTTCGGAACAGATTTTTCGTACCACATCGGGGTGCCCCAGCTGATCAAGCCGTGGAATTTCAAACGGAATCTTCCTCATAACCATTGCAGGTGTACCGCGCTGATTAAAGATATTCACCCTGAAGCGGGCTTTTCCAAACAAACTGTAGGCCAGATCAACCTCGGCTCCTGTTTTTAAGGTGTTTCGCTGCGTTTCAGTAGTAACCTCATCGGTGATCTGAATAAGGTGCTCTCGGGTAAAGGAAGGAAATACATCCGAGTGCTTGATCGACCCGGAACGCCTGATTATAGGAGGAGAACCCACTTTAAAGTGAATATCGCTAACCTTCTCGTCGACGAGAGCTTCAAGAATTGTGTCAATAGCCTTCTTCTGCCCCATACAACCCCCTGCTCCTTATATATGATTCTACCCTATCAGGTACAAGGTAGGAAATGCTTCTTCCGTCTTTCACTCGTCTTCTAAGTTCGGAGGAAGAAATCCAGACTCCTGGAAACTCGAACAAGCTGACTTTTCCCAGAATTTCAGGGGCTACCGAGCCTGTATCGAACCCGGGGCGGGTTCCAACGACAACCCTGGCAAGCTCAAGTATCCGGTGAGGTTGCTTCCAGGTGTGCAGCTCGTGAAGACTGTCCATTCCAATAATGAACCACGGTACAAATTCAGAGGTAGAAAGGCGCTGGAGCATATCAACAGTATAGGAAGGAAAGTCTCTGGTCTCCAGATCTGCCACACTGAATGAAGAATTCCCCTCTATTGCCAGCTCCAGCATCTGCATACGATACTTGAATTCTGTAACGGTTCCCGTAATCTTGTGGGGCGGATTTCGCGAAGGCACAAAATAGACCCTGTCCAGTGAATATTTCTCAAGAGCCTCCTGTGCCAGAGCCAGATGTCCGAGATGGGGCGGGTCGAATGTACCGCCGAAAAACCCGTCTTTCACTGAACCTCCAGAAGCTTCTTCTGAGCTTCCTCCATCTCTTCTGAAGTCAGTTCACAGGTTTCAATAGCACGGTTATAGTAGGTTCTGGCTGAGTAGTTGTTGTCTGTTGTTCTGTACAGATCTCCCATGGCAATCAGTACTGCTCCGCGGCAGGATGTAACTCCGTAACTGTCAAGGGCATCTCTTAGATACAGAAGTGCCGCATCCGTATCTTTTCTGCGGACGTAGAATTCGCCTATGAAAAGAGCTCTCCGGGAGAGATGATTTCCGGTTTCCATGAGAAGCTCCTGGGCAGAACCAAGCAATGTGGAAGCCGGGTATGTGTCAAGAAAGCGAAGGACTTCCTCGCGAGCTCTGATAACCTGAGTCTGGTCTCTTCTGAAATCCCGTCTCTGCATCCACATGGTTTCAGCGAGAGCAAGCTGGGCATCATCAGCATAGGGCCCACGGGGGAATTCATTCACAACCCTGAAGAAATAGAATTCCGCATCTGCCCACAATCTCTGTTCTCTCTCTGCAAGACCGCTTCTGAAAAGGAACAGATCGGTTTCAAGGTCTCCGGGAAAACGGAACATCAGCTCTGTGTAAAGAAAGGAAGTCTGGCTCCATTTGCCATCTTGATAATACTGATCTGCAAGCTGAATAATCTGCTCTCTGTCCATGCCTGTCGTGGCAGGAAATGAGCCACAACCTGCCAGTAATACTAACAGTACTGAAATCAATCCATATTTGATCATTGGTAATCCTCTTGTATTTATGGTGTTACAAGGTATCTTAAAGAGTCTCTGCGGGCTGCTGCTTCCATTGAAGCTCCGGAGCTTAGCCCTGGAGCAACCTGGCAGGCACGATTGTACCACATCAGAGCATCAACAGGATCTCCTGCTCCTTCAGCCATTAAACCCAGCTTCAGAGCCGCCTCTACACGAACGCCAGTAAAACTGGAACCCCATATCTCCAGCAGTCTCTCGCGGGCAAGTGCGATATCACCACTGGCAATATCATTATCAGAAAGCAGAAGAAGAATCTCCATTCTTCTCTGTCGGCTTCCGGGATCAATAAGCCCCATTCTGTCAAGTTCGGTTAAAACAGCAAGCTCATCTGCTTCCCTGCCAATTGTAAACCGTATAAGTCTTGCCCTTGTGAAAAGAACCTCGCCACGAAGGTCTGTTCTTACCAGTGGAATTCTGTCGAGTTCTACAATATGAGTCTCGGCAGCAAGTCTGAGAAGGCTGTCTTCAGCGCTGGTGCCTTTGATGGAATCAGATACTGCTGCCACGGAAGCAAGGTGAACCGAAGCAAATTTCCCCCGAAGAAGCCACTCTTCCTCGAACACCTGTGTCAGTGAAGGGGCGATAGCAACAGCTCTTCCGAAAGCTTCATAGGCTTGAAGGGAATCGTTGTCGCGGGCCATCTCCCAGCCGAGCCTTCTCCATAGCTGACCTATGGAAAGAGAATCACATTCCCCTGGATTGTGGGAAAGAACATCAAGGGCTGTAAAAGCTCTTTGCCTGTAGTTCCTGCTTCTCTCGGCCTGACTGGCAAGCACAGCCGTCTCTGCAAGCCTGTACTGCAGGGCCGAATCGTATTCCGGAGCACGCGCACAAAGATCTTCGTAAAGAGAAAGTGCCTGAAAATACCTTCCTCCACGAAAAAGTACGTCTGCCTGCTCTCTGATATCCTCGTCCAACTGCCCTGAACCACAGCCGGAGATACAAACAACCAGGAAAACAATTAAGGCAAACCTGTTCACAGATCAGTTCCTGCTTGAATAGAACAGATAGACCAGAGCTGTTACAACTCCTGTTACCACAAGGGGTTCAAGGATATTACCGCTCTCCTGCTCAGATAGTGTGCCATTAACCCATCTTTCAGTTGAGCTTTCCAGAATTCTGATGTCGGAAACGGAAACTGTGTTTTCTATTACAGAGCCCTCACGAATGGAAAGAACTACATTTCCGTCGGGGCTGACCAGGGTAGCCGATAACTCGCAGCTGGCCAGTCGGGGTATCTGTTTTCCTCCGAGGAACCAGCTTCTTCTGGTTTGAGCATAGGTAACACCCAGCTCCATCGGCCTGAGAACCAGCTTCCAGCCTTCTTCTTCTCTCATGGTGCCAACAATAATTCCGGCATTGCCCATGGCTGAAGCCGCCATCTGTTCAACGAGCCAGCCTCCTTCATGCTCACCCTGAACAACAAGAGACACTTTTTCAACACCCAGAGCCGCGACCTGAGCGGAAACGGGTTCCAGAGCATTGGCGACAGCCGTTTCAACCATATCGAGATTGGTAACCGATCCGGCAACAGCAAGTCCCAGAAGTAAAACAGTTATCATATGAGTTCCATTTCTTTTGCATGTTTTAACATTTGCTTCTCCCGGCTCTAATTATATCATTCAGAAAGGGGCTCTGCCACAAGAACGGCTCCTGAAGATTCCACCACTTTTGCTCTGATAACGGAGGCAGGTTCAACTGATTTCGTAAAAGTAACTACAGCATCAACTTCCGGCGCATCCCACTTTGTGTGCCCGGTTAACTCGTCATCTGAGACAATGTCAATAACCCTTCCCTGCAGTCTATCATCCCAGTCTGCATACAGTGAATCTCCAACCGAAGACAAAGAGGCAAGTCTGTACGAAGCTGTGGAATCATCGACTGCATCACCTCTGGACGCAGCTCTTTCATACTCGAGTGTTCCCTCCTCGGGATACCAGGTAAACGCTGCGATGTGGCGACCGCATCGATATCTACCAAGGAAGTTGCGAAGCTGTATGAAATCGTCTTCGGTTTCCCCGGGATATCCTGTGATAACTGTATATCTCACTGCAATTTCAGCCGGTGATTCTTCCAGCTGTTCCATTATCTGCTCAAGAGCTTTCAGAGTATGCTTTCTGCCCATCCGAACAAGTACTTTTTCACTTGCATGCTGAACAGGCATATCGATATAGGGAACAACATTGGGGTGTGTTACAAACAGTTCAGGCAGACTGTGGGGGAAGTGCGCTGGATGGAGGTAATACAGACGCCACCAGACCGACGGGTGTCTTTCGGAGAGGGTGCGTGTGAGAGAGCAGATATCCATGCCGCTCTGGGACCAGCTGCCGCTGTCCTGGGCAACAAGACCTATTTCCCGGGCTCCCTGCTCCACAAGCATATCAGATTCTTCAAGCACAGTATCGAGTGACGAGGGGGAAAATGGTCCCCTTATGGCTGGAATAGTGCAGTAAGCGCAGCCATTGCTGCATCCTTCGGCTATCTTCAGATATCTGAACGAACCGCTTCCGGAAATCAATGCCGGTTTAAGGATGGATGCTCCGAGCCAGACGGACAACTTTCTCCATTCCCCTGGCCCGATTACAAGGTCGATGTCTTCAAGCCCCCCGCTGCCATCGTCTTTGTATCTGCCCGGCAGGCAGCCGGCAAGAACGAGCTTCCTTCCTGCAAGCTGCTCCTTCCACAGGATAAGATCAGAAAGGTATTCGATGGACTCTTCAGTTGCCGGGGCGATGAACGCGCATGTGTTCAGCAGAATAAGGTCTGCAGAATCGGGATCTTCGCAGTATTCCCATCCGGTAGCGTTCAGTACCCACGAGAACCTTTCGGTGTCAACCTTATTCTTTGGACATCCAAGTGAAACTGTATGGTATCTCCGATTGAACATCTACAGTTCTCCTGCATCAACGATGCTGTAACCCGCCAGTTCCGGAACAGAAAACAGATCAGGCACAGCAGTGCCTGTCTGCAGGTGGCTCATAAGCCAGGAGGTGGAGTTACCGTTAACATCCACAGTGGAGAAAAGGAAAGGAAGAGAATCTGACAGCGTGTATCCGGCAGTAATCCTGGTGATGCCGCCCTCAAAGTTTCCCGAGGCGACAACTGTGATACTGTCCCCCCTCTGGCATGACTCCACGGCGCAGTCATCCCCTGAGGCAACAGTCAGCAGATGAAGAAAGCCGACAGGTGAACCGGAGTACACAAGAATCTCCTGGAAATCGGGGTCTACTGTAAATACCTCCTGGCCATTGCAACCCATCGATCTTCCCCTGGAATCACTGTACTGAAGAAGAAACAGATTAGGATGAGCAAGATGCATCGTTCCGGCGGATTCCTCGGAATCCATTGTCAGTGCCCAGTAATCGGTTTGGATAAAGGACCCGGTGAGATAAGTAACAGCCTGAAGCCGTTCAGAAAGCGGCTGAAGCAGAGAAGTGCCGGCAAGTACATAGATCAGAAGTGAATTCATGAATACCTTTCTCAGGGCATCAGCGATGAGATTACAGCGTCTTCGCCAACAATTACAAGCACATCGTACCCGCCGGCAACCGCATCTATCAATTCTTCGCCTGGTCTGAATGCGATGGTTTGCGGGCTGGAAAGCCACTTGCCGAGTGAATCCGCAACGACTGATGCTGCATAATCGCACCCGGGGCTGTAAAACACAACGGTTAGCTCGGGAGCCTGGTTGTCGGTCAGCTCTGTTACCGGAGTACCCAGGGTTCTCAGTGCCGATGCTACCGAAACGACGCTGGCGTTCACCGCCAGCTTCCCGACAACGGCGATTTGAACACTGAGATTCGTGTGATCGTCATTTCCGGTTTGAATAGGCTCTCCGGAAAGATCGCTCTCTATCCGCCTGACCGCCAGCCTGGCATCTGAAGCCAGAGGAGAGTCGGGATACCTGTAAATAACTCCGTTGAATTCCTCAAACGCTGCAGTGAGCCTGCCACGGTAATAGTACTGACTCGCCCTGGCAAACTGTTCAACAGCGCTTTCGGGAGAGACAAGACCATCGGCGTCGATGTTTTCAGCTCCGCATGAGATACATAAGAGAACCAGAGACAATAGCTGTAGCAATTCAGCTGCGGGTTTCATCGTTTTCCTCCTCGCGCACAGGTCTCACAAGAACTTCTCTGGGCTTGCTGCCCACATGGGGGCCGACAACCCCCATTCGCTCAAGCATATCGATAAGCTTGCCCGCCCTGGCATAGCCCACTCTGAATTTCCTCTGTATCATGGATACCGAGGCTCTTTGCTCAGCTACAACCACTTTTTTCACATCCTCAAGAAGCGGATCATCGAAATCTAATTCACCCGGGTCATATAAGTTCCCGTATTCATCGTCAGGCGGCTCGTACTCGAACGGAAGTTCAGGTTGAACCCTCCAGAAGTCAACGAGAGCTTTGGTTTCCTCGGTAGACACGAAGGAACCGTGAACTCTGATGGGTTCCGGCGAGGCTGCAGGCACAAAAAGCATGTCGCCGTTACCAAGCAGTTTTTCCGCACCGTTCATGTCAAGGATTGTTCTACTGTCTGTTTTGCATTGCACATTAAAAGCGATTCTAGATGGGAAATTGGCCTTTATCACTCCGGTAATAACATCAACCGAAGGGCGCTGGGTAGCAACTACCAGATGAATTCCCACGGCTCTCGCCATTTGAGCGAGTCTTGCTATCGGAGGCTCTACATCCCGGGCAGACACCATCATCAGGTCTGCCAGCTCGTCGATGATAACAACAATGTAGGGAAGGTGCTCTTCCGACTGGTCCGGATCGAATCTCTTGTTGTATTCGCTGATGGATCGCACTCCTGTTCTTGCAAGCAATGCATATCTCTCTTCCATTTCCCTTACGAGAGCCTCGAGAAGAAATTTTGCCTTTGACGGCTGTACCACCACAGGAGCCCACAGGTGGGGAATACCCTTGTATGCAGAGAGTTCCAGCATTTTCGGATCGACCATTGCCAGTTTTACCTGATAAGGGGTTCTCGTTAGAAGAATAGTCGATATGATGGCGTGAACGCAAACGCTTTTTCCGCTGCCGGTGGCACCAGCAATGAGCAGATGCGGCATATCTGTAAGGTCAATAATGAAGGGCTGTCCTTCCAGTTTCTTGCCCAGTGCAACTGGAATTCTTTCGTTGGTGAATTTTGAAATAATCTCACGCAGATAAACTGTTTCGGGATTTCTGTTGGGTACTTCTATACCCACCGCTCCTTTGCCTGGAATGGGTGCAAGAATTCTTATTCTCTTTGCCTTTAATTTCAGTGCCAGATCATCTGCAAGGTTAAGAATGCGGTTCACTTTCACACCTGTGCCGGGAGTTAGTTCATATCTGGTAAGAACCGGGCCGGGGCAGTAATCAGCAACGCTGCAGTCTACTCCGAATGCAGCCAGCGTTGTAACAAGCAGTGCGGCTCTCTCTTCGATCTCTGCACTGGTTTGACCTCTTCTCTCTCCCGCGGAGGGAAGGGACAGAAACTCAGCTCCCGGCAGTGTATACTGGTCGTCTGTCTGCAGTTTTGAAGCCTCAACCTGTTTCACGGGCTTCTTCTCTGCAGGTTTTTCTAATGTAAGCACCTTTTCGGGGGTCTTTTCCCTGGGTGGATGTTCCAGAGAAGCGGTTTGATTTGCAGCCGGAACAATCTCAGAAACCTGGGCTTTTCCCTGAATCCAGGGGTTGACGACGGAAGGAGTGGCAGACGCAGTGCTGATAACCGAGGTTGTTTCTGCCTCAATCTGTTCCGTAAACACAGCTTCACGGGAAGGTCTTGCTTTTTTACGCCCGAGAAGTGAGTTGATGTCGTCTGAGATGTTCCACCCGGTAAAAACGATAATGGAGATCATGGAGAGAGAAAAAAGACCTATCCAGGCAATCACTCCTCCAACAAGGCTCTGAACAGCAAGAACAACTCTTCCGGAGAGCTGACCGCCTGAAAAGTAAAGAAGCTCAGGTTTTATTCTGCAGAGAATCTGAGACAGCATCGCTGAAAGGAAAAACGTCACTACAAAAACCGCACCCATTCTGCGAAGCCACTTTCCTGCGAAAACCAGCCTGATCATTGCAGAGCCCGTTAAAAATAGAAATACCGGAACAAACACCACCAGCCACCCCAGTGTTTTCCACAGGTATCCATGGGCGCTGTACATGAATCCGGCAGGGGGACTGATGAGCGTGACTGAAACCGACAGCGCCGAAAAGAGGAATAGAAAGAAAAAAACGGAGCGCCACCTGGCAGGCGGATTTTTTGCTTTCAGCCTTTTCTTTGCCAATCTAGACCTGCCTTATGGATATTCCATTGGAATTTGAACGGCATCCCGAATCTGGTTTCCTCTCTCCATCCACTGAGAAACAGTAGTGTATGGTTCTCCCGGATGGCATGATAAGCTCGGCAAACCAGCTGCCATCGGGTAATCTCTGCATGGGCGCATCACCAATGTTCCAGCTGTTGAAATCACCCACAACGGAAACACTGGCTGCATCGGGGCTGCCAATACAGAAAAAGGCTACTCTTACCTTCGAGGCAAGACTGTCTTGAACTGCATCTCTGAGAGCAGGATACGGTCTGAAAACTGGTCTGTGCCGGGGTGGTATCTCCATAACACCATCATCACGTGGATCACGAACCCTTCTTTTCCTGCCCATTCTGGTGCTGAAGCAGCCGAATCCTCTGAGAAAAACAGTATTTCCCCTGCAGATAGTTTCACTGATAACATCGAGGAGTGTCATCAGAACAATCTGCACTTCTTTCATGGTCAGGCCGGTTCTTCGAGCGGTCTCCCGGGCAAGTTCCTCCCTGGTCATTCAATACCCTCCCAATAGTGTTATCTTGCCATCTTATGTACCGTTGAATAGCAGTCAGACTCGCTTCCGTCAAGGAGTAACAGTATAATTGCCCGATGGAAAAGAACATAATTGCTCTGGCTGGCCCACCCTGTTCCGGCAAAACCAGCGCAGGAAGACTGCTGTCTGTTTTGCTGCGTGCCGACTTTATCGACACAGATCGACTGATACAAACAAAACACGGTCATACCGTTGAATACATATTCAGAATCGAAGGGGAAGCTGCATTCAGAGCCATGGAAAGGGAATGCATTTCCAGAGTCGTATCATCGGTTTCCAGAAATACGATACTTTCCCTTGGTGGAGGCTCTCTTCTTGACCATAGCAGCATGGATCTTCTACAGGCGAATGCCATACTGTTTACACTCCGGGCTTCGCCTGAAACACTGATTAAGAGGAACCGCGGGAAAAGACCCCTTGCTGCAGATCCGGAGCAGATGATCTCTCTGATGAACGAGAGAGAAGCGCACTATTCATCACTTGGCAGAATAATCAGCACTGAAGCCCTGACTCCATCTGAGGTTGCCGCTGCAATAGCAGCAGTACTCAAAGAAGAAGGTCACCCTCTGTGGTTTCCTGAAGACCTGCCCTGCTGATGGTATCTCTGGCGTGCTCAAGCCCAACATAAAACCGGTCTGAGTAAAGGGTATAGTCATCTCTCAGCTTTGCTGGAGTCATGTTTACCGTGATTACGTTGGCTCCTGCCTGGAAACACCTGTACTGGCCGTTCTTCAGCAGTTTTTCAAACGTACTTGTGGCTGGAATAAGCGTTTTCTTGAGAAACAATCTCATGGCAGCGATGAACCTGAGCCCGAGCTCGGGATCCCCTGGGGATTCAAGCTCCATGGGTGTGCCCTTTGCCGGAAGAAACACAGAAACACTGGACATCTCAACATCAAGATTCCGAAGCAGAAACAGGTCTTCCACGAGGGAGTCGATCGTTTGACCTGGAAGGCCGAGCAATGGGCCGGAACCAATGTGATACCCGTGCTTCCTGAGAATCTTAAGCCTTTCAATTCTGCCTTCAAGGGTGAATCCCGGTTTCATCCGCTCGAACAGCTCTCTGTCTGAGGTTTCATGCTTCAGTATGAATTTCTGCGCACCTGCCTCCCTCCAGATGTCAAGATCATCTTCCTGATGCACTCCGACACACAGCAGAACACCCATTCCAAGGTTCTTTACTGCGGATATTACGTCGCGAAGCCAGACAGCTCCGTACGATTCGCTTTCCGCAGCCTGAAGGAAGAAAGTTCTGATTCCGTTGTCGTACGCTTTCGCCGCGATGGCAAGAAGCTCATCATGGTTAAGAGAAAACCTTACACCATCGGGATTGTTCAGCCGCATGCCGCAGTAGAGGCAGCTGCATCTGCAGGAGTTGGCGAATTCAACAACCGCTCTTATGAAGGCCTTTCTTCCGAACAGTTCATCTCTCACCCTCCTGGCGGCTTCATACAGCAATTCCGCTTCCTCACAGCTGCTCACAAGAATTGATCTGAGATCATTCCTGTTGAAACCCGCTTCCAGTCTTTCGTCTATCCAGTTACGGGTAATCTCTGTTTTCATGGAGCTTCTCCCTGATCTTTGCGATAATTTCCTTTTTCAACTCTTCACCGGGAGTATAACCTGTCCATAGCCTGAAGGATTCTGCAGCCTGCTCTACAAGCATCGACTCTCCGGTAACCACTTTCACTCTTCCCGTCTGCAGGTTCCGCCATTTCCAGCCCGGATTGTAGTTCAGATCTGCAAAACACCAGCCTTCCGGAATTTCGAATGGAAAGATGTCTTCATCGCACCATCCGAGCGGTGTTGCATTAACAACTGTGCCGCATAGAGAAACAGCTTTCAGAGGTATCTCTTCTCCCCTGGAAAGAAATGTTGTCAGGGAGCTGCCCATGGCAGCGGAAACAGCCATTGAAGCACCGCCGGTTCCCAGAACAAAAAATGGAGCCTGAAGTTCTGCTGCAGCAGCTCTGAAACCGGTAACATCCGTGTTGAAACCCCTTATACAACCCTTCTCGAACACCAGGGTGTTCACTGCTCCGGCTTCCGTCGCATCGCCCGAGAGCGAGTCGCAGAGTTTAAGGGCAGTCTTCTTATGGGGTATGGTGATATTCAGGCCGGTGTAATTCCGCTTGTTCAGCTCGGTAATCAGTTCTGCCAGACAATCAGGCTTAACTGGAAACAGCCGATACGTTCCGTTCTGCCCGAAATGCTGCAGGAAAAGAGTGTGAATGAAAGGTGAAAGGGAATGCATCACTGGCCACCCTGCGAGGCCGGCGGTCAAGATGCTCTTCATCGCAGTTTTCTGCGGATGCTTTGCCAGACTCTTATTGCAGCATCGGCGAGACCCTTGGGCCTGTAAAACACAGGCAGAAACAGATCCTGCCCCGGGCAGATTTGCCCGGAAAGAGGAGCGCCCCTGTATAGTCTTATGGTTCCTATGTTTATGAATGTACTTCCAAAGCCCAGCAGAAGCCTTGCCTTTGCCATGAAGAAGAATTTTCCCAGAAGAGCGATAAAATTTTCTCCGGGGGAGGCACTGAAAAAATTCACACCAACCGTCAGCCCGGTTTTCCTGGCCATTTTCACCGCAGGCCACAACCTGTGAAGGCTTCCTCCCTTTCCCATGAGCTTCCAGCCTTTTTCAGTGATTACGTCGGGCGAAAAATCGACCCATCTGCAGCCTGCCCTGTAAAGGTCTTTCATGCTGTCGAGTGGCACGGATTCTGAGAGCCATGCCCCCCACGAGGGAACATTCTCAGTTTCCGCAAGAATCACCAGGAGTTTTCTGTAGAACTCGACAGGGTGGTCGAAAACAGAATCTACAAACATGAAACTTTCGAATCCTCTGGAGGCAATTTCTTCGATGTCTCTTTTTATGTGTTCGGGCGGCCTCAGGCGAAAACAATTGCCGCTGACAGATTTGTATGTACAGTAAGAACAGTTGAAAACACAGCCCCGGCGCGTCTGCACTCCCACAGAGCCCCGCCCCGGATAATCGGAAACAGGGAACATACTGTAGTCGGGCTGGCTCAGCAGCTCGAGATCGGGTCGGGGGGGCGTTGCCAGACCGTTAACGAGCCAGGGGGGCGCGGGGTCTCCATCCAGATGACGAAGGATTTCAGAAAGGGCAAGCTCACCCTCACCGATCATTCCTATGTCAATTCGGGGCCAGAGTTCCATTATTTTTTCAGGGTAGATGGAAAAACCTGCTCCTCCGACAATCACAAAACCCTTCCATGCAGACAGCACGCTCATTATCTCACCGAAGGAATCCAGATACCAGTAGGTAACCGGATAGGAACTGTCATCAATGTTTCTGAGCGAAACAGCCACAACATCGGGTTTGATCCTGACCAGAGCATCCTCGAGAGCCTGACCTGGAACCCTGCTGAGGCTGAGATCGATACCGGAACACTCGTATGAGCCCGTTGAACCCGCAAGGTACGCCAGCCCTATGGGATAAATGGGCGCTTCCTGCCTGCCAACAGGCGACTGAACAAATAGAATCCGCAAAAAACAACTCCATCCTTTGACATTTGCCCCGGACCACTGCTTTTACTATAATGAAAAACCGGTTCCTCATCTATTGATTTCGAGCCACGGGGGTATCCAGCAATCATCAAAGGTAAATTGCCAGAGGCGTTCTGTCTGACCGCAGCGCTGTTTCTCACTGCAACCACAGCGATCTTATCACGGAATGCGGCAGTCTCCGCACTGATATCCATTGCAGCAACGACTTCTTCTCTTCTAATGCTTGAGATGAAGAGCAGGGGTCAATTGACTCCTTTTCCGGCACTATGCTGGCTTGCCTTCACCTTCGGCGGGCTCATCCCCGGTATTCTTACATCTGCGGCTGCCATTGCCTCAGGGTTGTGTTTCAACCGTAAATCAGCATCTGCCAGAGGGTTGTTCCTCAGTTACATACCTATTACCATTCTCGTAGCATTATTCAGCCATACCTCATCCGGTTCTGATTCGAACAGCATACTGCTTGTTCCGGCTGGAATGCTTGTTCAAACTCTATTTCTACTCATTATCCGAAGTGATTCAAGGTCGTCTTTTCTAATAGGCAGCACCACCTGGCTCACCAACGGTTTGTTCGCCTACACGATAAGATTCTTTATACTCGATGAGGGCTTCTTCGGAGGAGCATTGGCTCTGGGTGTTATGCTTATCTCCCTGGCTTACGCGAGGCACTCAGGAATAAGCCTGCAGAGACATGTGGGGCAGATAAGAACTCTTTCTCTTCAAAACAGGCTTGTAAGCTTTCTTTACAGTGATAATGACACCTTTCCTCTGTTCTTCTGCGACGGGCTCCGGGTGTGGACTATGCAGGGCAGACCCGCCGACATGAAAGTTCCTGAAATCTCGGAAAAACAATACTTTCTTGAGGCCCGGGGAGATTGGCATGTGGTTTCCACGCAGAAATCGGTGTTTATAGCTGGAGGTGAAGCAGCTGAAGAGCTCAGTTCCCTGGAAACCGCTGATCTGAAGGAAACCCTGCAGCTGCTTGAAACGGTTTGGAAAGCATCGTTCAGCAAGAGGCGGCTGGAAAACGCATTTCTTGGTGCCGCAGGAATGTTCGTGCGCCTTGCAGACCGCAAAGACTCGGACACTCATTACCACTCAGTCAGAGTTTCGCAGACAGCAGTGAAACTGGGAAAAATTCTGGGGCTGCCCGAGAATGAGCTGTTTCAGTTGAAAGTGGGTGCTCTTCTTCATGATATCGGAAAGCTTGCTGTACCCGGCAGATTGATAATGAAAAAGGGGCTTCTCACCGAAGCAGAGAGAATAATCGTTGAAACCCATCCCAGAGCAGGGGCTAAACTTCTAATGCCTATGCAGAGATACCGTGAGGCATCGCTCATCGTTCTTCAGCATCATGAAAGAATTGACGGGAGCGGTTATCCTGACGGACTTATCGGACCTGCAATCTCCCTGCATGCAAGGATTGTGTCTGTTGCTGATGCTTTTGATGCCATCAGTTCTCCCCGAACCTATCATCTGGGAAAGCCAAGCCATATTGCCCTGCGAGAAATCAGAAAGTACAGCGGATCATATTTTGATAACAGGGTGGTAGATGCTCTGGAGGAAATGCTGAAGTGAGATCGGAATCCAAGTTTCTAATAACCGCTTTGGCGCTTGTTGCTTTTTTCTTTGTCTTTCCCATCGATCCGGTTCTGCCAGCTTCTGCTGATACACTGGTGTTCCTTCTTCTGGCATCTGCAGGAATACTTCTTTCCAGAATGTTCGTTCTCTCATCAGACAGTTGTGATAAAACAGGAATTGAGCCTGCAGTTATAGTTTGTCTTGCAACTTGGAATTGCAGCTATCTGATTTACCCTGCCGTCGCAGTACTGACTTTTACAGGAAGCATTCTGAATGCCATAAGAACAGAGAATAAGATATCATCGGAAATACCTGAGGCTATTTTTCAGGGCGTATCTTTTGCTCTTCTTCTCAGAATGAGTTCTTTCATCTACTGGCATTTCCTGGCGGAGTGGGCAAACAGTGAGGCAACTTACACTTATATTGCGATGATTTCAGTGGTTCTGCCGGTGTCACTTCTCAGGACACTGTCGGTGCGGTTTTCAAGCAGCATGAAGAGAAACCCGGGGGAGCTCCTCAGGAAAAGCATGCTGACAAACTCCTTTCTTCTTCTTCTGGGAGTTCCTGCTGCACTTGCCATTCTTCAAAGAGACCAAATCTCTGAAGTTCTCATCGCCTGCTCTGCAGGATTGTTTTCCATGCTGCTGGTGTATGGAATTAATCTGAGCCTGAACAGAACCGACCATGAGAAAACCGATGAGCTGGAAACTGTGCTGAAGCTGAGAGAACTTTCAGGTGATCTCTTCTCCGCGGTGTCTGAAATAGATGCACTCAGAACTCTATGCAAAGCTGTATCCGGTTCCTGGGACTGCAGAGCAGCGGTCAGGTGGAAAACTCTTACATACTTCGAAGGAGATGTATGGAATACCGACAATGCAGTTTCAATGGAACACAGTGCCGGGCTCAGAATCTGGGTTGACTCTTTCAGCTCAACCATTCCCAGGTATCTGGAAGCTTTTATGAACCGCGCAGTACCTGTTCTCAGCAGTCTCGAAGCTGAAAAAAGAATGCAGAAGACATCGTGGGAATCCATGGAGACCATGATCTCATTCGTAGAGAGCAACAGCAGCGAATTCGCAGGTTTCAGCAGAAGAGCAGCGTTCACCGCCGCAGCAGTCTGCCGGTCGATGAATCTCGATCCCTGGTTTGAGGACTGCATCCGCCTTGCAGGCCTTCTTCACATGATAAGCATTCCTGATGAGACACTGGGAAATTATCCTGCGCTTCCCCATACAGTTCCCGATGTAACGCAGCAGGCTCTTCAATGGGTGGCAGAACGCTGGAATGGAACTGGTCCGGCGGGTAAAACCCGGGAGGATATCCCATTGCCTGCAAGAATTCTAGCGATCAGCATTGCCTGGGAAAAAGCTGTTGATTCAGGGGTCAGTATGGCAATAAGAGATATGAATATGAGAGCCGGTACACTCTATGATCCCCGTCTGGCGAAGCTGGTGATTCATCTGAACGGCTGAAAATGCACCGTCTGCAAAATAAGCCGGCGTTCAGACGGAGACCGGGGGGAAACCTTTTATTGCTTTCATGACTGCCGCCACTCTTATTCGAGACTGTTCCATAAACGCATTATACACTGTCGTCTTCTATTTCAGAATCCCCCGGGTCGGAGGAGTCTATTAACCAGCTGAACACATTCCATCTGCCGAGCATGGGGAAATATGGCGGATGTACTGCGCCAAGCGACTGATCCCAGGAAGCACCAAGTTCATAGCCGCTGCTGCCCGACGATAATCTGCCCATAGACTGCTGGGCCAGACTTCCTGTAACGGTCACCCTGGCCTTGTCTTCCGGGAGGTATGGAGTGCGGGCTTCAAAGGAACCCGAGGGAATCGCAAGAGCCGCCCTTATCATGAAGCCACTGGCTGTTTCAATCTGATACCGCCCGGACCAGTCTTCCTCACCGGTTTCATCCGGATCAGCAGGAATAATGATGTCTCCCAGCGCAACCAGACCAAGAGGCCCCCCTGCCCCGGCGGCTCCGCCGTCTATTCCCCCGCCTATTTCCATGTCGTTTACCGCTATTATCGTAAGAGGATGCTCGGGTCTTCTCAGTGTTTTTATCATCACAGGAGCGAACCCGTTCCTCACAATTACCAGATTCACATCGGAAATGTCAAGAACCATTTCCTGTGAGGTTCGGTTCTCTTTGTACAAAAGCCTGTTTCCTTCAATAAGAACACGTTCGGCGCTAATGCGTACAGCACCGGCGGGAGTTGCACCTGTGACAAGGCTTCGGAAATGCGAGGCCATGCGGGAAAAATCAACTTCCGGTGCATTGATTCGCCAGTAAGGGGAACCCTGCGAATGCCTTGAATATGGCCTTACCCAGACGTTGCTGCCTTCCGGATGGGGAACATCAGACCTGCCGGCGCCGGAGAAACTGAACCCGCCGTTTGCAGTTGTGGAAACCATTGACGCATACGGGTCTCCGGTGGAATCGGGCGAATAGCTGCTGAAGCAGATAAGCCCGTTGGAATGTACAGGTCCGTCGACAATTCTGCCGTCAATGAAAAATCCCTCGGATATGCCTTCGTCTGTGAGAAGTGCGTAACTCGACGGAAATGCAGGGGTAGCTCTGAGTTCCACATCCATGGTGATGTCTCCTGCAAGCCCTCTGGAACGAACTTCAACCGCTCCGTTGTCGCATAGACCCCCTGCTCCGTTAACCGGATCGATAACCACAAAAACTCTGTCTCCCCCGGGTATTCTTATCCACCCGGCGCTGTCGCCTTCCATGGTAAGCACAAAAGGCGCTCCACCCCCGGGGAGATTTTCAAGAGAGGAAAGGTGATGAAGAGCCAGCGCGGTACCAGCCTCGGCTGCATTGGCTGCCCTGGCTCTGTTCATCCTGAAAATTGCTGTGCGGGCATTCATCTGAAAATAGGTGTAAACAACACCGGTGAGCAGGAACAAAATGGTAGCAACCACCACCACCATGGCCAGAACACTTCCCCGCTGGTTTTTCACGCCTTTCCTCTCTGCCCGGGTTCAACCTAGTATTGCGGATCTCCGTCTTCAACATTATCTACTGTCAGTTCAGGTGCATCCCTCCACATTATCGTTCTCCAGTTTGCCGTGGTCGGGAAGAAAGGCGGGTGCATGGAGAGCAGTCTGGGGTCGAAAAACACAGTGATATCAAAACCGCCTGTGTTGGTAGATGTAATTCCCTCATTGTCGATCATGTAGCCCCCCATGAGCATGAATTCGCAGGGTCCGCCAAAAATCGAATCAACAGGTGCTGTCGGAGGTTGTTTTTGTGCTTCAAGTACACCGTCGAGGGCAACCAGAACGGCATCGTATTCAAAGTCGCCGTTTGTCATTATGTCGTGGCCCTCCCACCCGGGTTCCGGGGTCACAAGCGGGTCATTAGCCATGTAAATGTTTCCGTGAACGGTCATCAGCCCGAGAAGGGTATGGTTATCGGGATCTTCGGGATTTTTGTTTGCGTATTCAAGACTGCCCGACATGTAAAGGTGGCCGTTCATGCCGATGGTAAGAGCCATATCCAAACCGTTGTACTGCTGACCCCGGAGATAAACACGGTCAGTGTTTCCGTTTTCAATCCAGACAACAGGGTTTTCAAGATCACCCAGGTGATAGCCCACCTCTGGTGTGACGGTGTTGAGTTTTACATAAAGGGTATCGCTCTGAAGTCTCAGGCGGGACCCATTCTCAATGGGGCGAAGCGGAACCCCCAGATAAAGTCCACCGCTTTGGGCTGCGTTTCTTACTCCCTGCCAGTCAAGATCATCGGACCCGAAGGGAATGGAATCGATGCCAAGCTCGAAGTAGGGCGCACCGAGCGAGAGCCTCTCGAAAGGGCGCATCTGAAGATTACCGCTGGCAGGGGTAGTGGCCTGGGTGGTGCCCCAGGTAGAGAGATAATAGTCGGAAGTGAGGCTGAAACTGTAGAAGAACGGGTCGTTTTCATGGGTGATCGAGCCGCTGACCACCCGAACAGGTCCGTTGGCATAGAAGGGACCGTCAAACCTGTAGCCGTCGACGTACGCACCATCGGTGGACGGATTGTTCATGAACACCGCGAACCTTGCAAGGTTCTCTGGCATTACTATGCACTGCATACCATATGTGTCTATGGCGCTTCCCGGGGGCCAGGCGATGCAGTGCAGCATGAATGCGTTCGATGCGGTGATATCACCGTTGTACTTGCTTGGCTGAACTGTGACATAAACACTGCCCAGTTCCCCCGGTAGAACCGCCGGTGTGGTGGCGGTTCCAAGCAGAGGCGTTGTATCGCTTTCAGGAAGTGAAGCCCCGGCCACCAGTATGTGGGTGGCCAGGTTCAATCCGGCTTCTGCAGACAGTTTTGCCTGTATTCTATCTCTTGTCCAGATCTGCGTATCCACATTCGTCGTGAAATAACGGTAAGCTGCAGCGGTGAGGATGATCAGAAAGATCGAGGCGATAACCACCAGCATCAGTGCCGCCCCTCTGTTGTTTGCTGTTTTCATATTCATCCTCCTAGTAGGCATAACGGCCGTAGAAACCGACATTGTCGATGTTCCAGCCGCCCTTCTCTGTGAACAGCCCCGAATCAAGCAGGAACCTCACAAAGTAGTACTGTTTACCATCACCCGCGGCATCCTGGAAAAACGTTGTGAGCTGAACCACATCGTTGACCCAGACATCGTCATCGTAATCGCAGTTCTTGACAATTATCCAATCGGAGTCCAGCGGCGGATCGGCGGTGAACGTGAACGCCATCTGAATCATGGCGTTGTCGTTCATTGCTTTTCGCAGGCATCTGTCATACGAGAGAGCAACCGAGTCATAGGCAGCGACCTCAGCCATGGGGTAGGGGCAGGAACGTATCCAGTTCCATGCCTCGGGAAGGTAACGGCCGTCGTCGGTAAGATCGTTGCCAGCGATATTGTTCTGATTCCTGGGAAGCAGAGAAGGATCGATGTCGGGGATATACAGAGGGGCGCCTATCTCCCAGTCATCGTTGCTGCCCCCGTGCACCCAGGCAACACCGTCTGAGAAGCCAAGCTCGGTCATGAGGTAGAGACCCTCGAAGTCGCCGTACATCGAGCTGAAGGCGAGAGGCATGACAAGACTTGAGCCGGAGGAGTCTGCATCTACAAACCTCTGCCCGTGGGTGGCGGTGCTTATCATCAAAGCAGGTCTCACATCTGCTCTGGTAAGCATTGTCGGGTCAGCACTGCCGGAAACTGCCCACCTCGACATGTTGCTGCGTGCGGCAGAAACCCAGGAATAACCTGCAGATGTGGCGGTCTGTCCCATTTCCAGCTTCACAAGAAGATTGGTAGATGCCGGTAAAACGAAACTCTGGTTGAGATCGATTACCGACCAGTCACCGATAGCAGGCGGAGCCACAGCATAGGTTCCCGCAAAGGTAAGCTGGGTTTTGTTCCACTCGCCGTCACCCGGGAATACACTTTCCGGAACACCGCCCAGCCATACATCAACCTGGTTGAAGTACCAGCTGCCCGAGGGACTCGTGGGTTTAAAGCCGATGGATTCGATGGAAATACCCGACACGGTGCAGGTGGCTTCGAAGTTGTCCAGAGTCCAGCCCGACCTTGTAACGCTCACATCGGAGTGGAACATGAATCTGAGCATGATTGTCTGGCCGACATAGGAATCAAGCAGAATTTCTGCGGTTGTGGAGCCGTAGGCGCCTGAATAAGCCCGATGACCGTCGTAATTATGCGTGTAGGAATCGGTTTCAAGAACCTGCCACGTAAACCCTCCGTTGGTCGATACCTCCATCCAGCCAAAATCGTAGTTGGATTCAAAATCTCTGGTGTGAACGAATGAGAGAATGGGGTCAACCGCCTGGGCGGGGATGCTGAACTGAGGGGTCTGCAGCCAGCAGTCGGTATTGTTGCTGTAGGCAGCTGGAAAGTTGGAATGAAGAGTCCATTTGTAATTTCCGCTGACACTCTCCAGCATCCAGTCATCTGTTCCGCCGGCTGTTACAGGCCCGTGGCTCCAGCCGGGAAGAGAATAGTATTCGCCGATGTATCCCAGTTCGAAATTCCTCCAGTGCATGCCGTAGGTTGCCCATGAGCCGAGACCGTACTGGCTGAGGGCAATGCCGAAGTTGGATGAGAAGGGAACACCGTTGGCTACCGCGGCGGCGTCAAGATCCACGCTGACCGGCTGCCAGTTTGCAGCGTCAGCGGGAATGCCTATGCGGTCAAGACTGACGGATGTGTCAGTAGCGGTGATGGTTATGTCATCAAAGCTGATTCCGTCGTTACTGGTTGCATTTATTGCTCTGTCGTTGTCGTAGTGGCTGAAAATGATGTACAGCTTGTCAGGCATGGCACCTGAGGGAGTGAATGTGTAGGTGTAGGTACTCCAAACTCCGTTAGTTTTAGATTCGGGTACCAGGTTCTGGTAGCCCTGAACAGCATCGGTAATATCGTTGCCCAGGCTCCAACCCACATAATCTCCCCTATTATCGGTAGCGCTGTAGCTGTTGTTTTCATCACGGTGATCAGTCATACGGTAGCTCACGGTTATCTCGGTGCCATCGTTCAGAGCCGATGTGTCAACTTCTATCATCATCCGGGCTCTGCTGTTGCGGCCGTCAAGCCTGCTGTCAAGGGTTACGAAGGCTGTGGCATTATTCCATCCCGGTGAGTGAATTCTGTTCCTGCCGTACAGATCACCCCAGAACTCCACATCTCCATTACCCGTGACAATTGTTTCGAAATTTTCCGAAACAAGCTCTACGGTAGACCCTCCGGCGGAGAACAGGAAAACGCCGTCTTCCGCATTTATGGTTTCCGAAGTTCCCTTCCAGCTGTCTACCGTAATGTACAGGTCGTCTGACAGAGAGCTGTAGGCGGAAAGATCCACACCCGACGCTGAAACATTCCTGTCAAAGCTTCCGGTAAGGGTCCTGTGCATCTGAAGAGTGTTGTCGCCAAGTCTGGTTATAGCACCTGATCCGGTGGAACTTGACACCCATATCATCCCCTGGGGTCCTCCCGGCTCGAAGTCGGTGTAAAGCGGTATGGAATCCGGAAGCATTTCCCCGCCCTCAAGATTGTCTTCCCAGAGGGTCATGAATACGTCTCCGGGGGAAGCGCCCTCGAACCCCTCGGTTGTGATTTGCTCCCCAAGGGGCGGAGGAGAAACACCAGGAAGGTTCCACATAATAACATTGAGAAGGAATTGGCGGCCCTCAACTGAGTACTGTGAGAAATCGGGAGCGCAGTAGTGTACCCTTCTTCTTGCAAAGTCGGCTTCGTTCTGCACTGAAACACCTGAAGTGGTGGAGTCATCCACGGCTGTGATAAGCTCATCGGTGCTGTCTGCAAGAGCGGCCAGGGTTGTTATTCTTGATGGAGTATCGTAAATGGTGAAGGTGGGATCAAGAACCAGGTTTTTATGTATGGGGTGATCTACATGAATTTCGGTCATGTCTGCCATGGAACCCGCATTCTCTCCCCGCCCTGAACCCATCAGGAAGACCTCGATGGCATCATCGGGATCAAGGGCAATTATTGGAAGCGGAATAACACGAAGAGTGTCTTTAATGGCAATATGACTCTGGGTGCCTGTTATGTTCCTGAGTATTACAAGATCTACTCCGGAGCTGTCGTAATCGTAGAACTCGAGTTCGTCATCGGACAGCTGCACAAGGGTGAAACCCCAGTAATCGAGCTGCGCAACAAGTGCGCTCTGGTCAATTGTGGGTGCGTGGAGCCCGGCGGAGCCGTCGACATTCACCACTATCTTCGCATCGAGCGGGGGCGGCAGATAGAAAAGCGGATCGAAATTGTGGAAAACTCCCAGGTTTCTAGGGGTAATCAGTGTTTTCAAAACTGTCTGGTAAACATCACCCATGTATGAATCCTGAAGAGTGATCTTAACTTCGATGTGTCGAACCGCGTCTCTGTCTGAATCGCTGAGCGGTTTGCTCAGAGCCTGCCCTGAAGAGTTCAGATAGTTGAACTGAAGGCTAACAATACTGGTTCCGGCAACTCTGTTCATAAGCCCGTCATCGGTAATGCGGAGAACATTGGATGCATCCAGAAAGATATTGCGGTGGTCTGACTCGGCAAGATGCTTGTCTTCGTCAAAATCAGCATAGAAATTGAAAGAACCATCGGCGGCAACCTCGACTGGATGCCACTGGTCTTCGGTCCACCCTCCCTGAGGCATGTAGCCTGCCCAGATGATCTCGTCGGAAATGACTTCAAGAGCAAGTCTTCCGCTGGTCGCAAGCTCATTCTGCATACGGGAGAATTGAAACTGCTGTGTTCCCTTGGTGAAGAACATGTAAACCGCGGCGAACACCACTCCAAGAATACCGATCACTATGACCAGTTCAATGAGGGTCATTCCTTTTTTCGATCTGTTTTTTCTCATTGTGTTCACCTCCTTAGAATATGGAACTGAGGCTCAGGCTGTCAGCTCCATCAACACCGGTCCAGGATAATCTGCAGAGAACATGTTTTGCCTCGGGATACTCATCATAGGGTGTGTCTATCCAGATCTGGCGGGTAAAACCGTCAACTGTTTCAGCCGGCTGCCAGCCGTCATCCATAGACAGAACATCCTGAGTGCGAAGGGTTTCAATTCCTTCCCTGCATAACTCGAGAGCCCGGGTTTGATCGTCCATACGGTCGGACATCTTCACAATATGCAGAAAGAAGAATGCAACACCGCTGCACACAATTGCAAGAATGATCGAGGCGATTATCACCTCTACCAGCGTAAAACCGCCTGCCCCTGATCTGGAAGCACTTCGCATGTTCATAACAACTCCCGTCTGTTCGTGTTTATTTATTAAAAAAACGTCTGGCTAATTCTATGGAAACTGAATTCCCGGATGAAACGGCAACAAAAACATCAACTGAGCCATCGTTCCGTGAAACAACTTCGGTTTCTATGTTGTACGGGTTTCCCCAGAGGGTATCGGGATGAACTGCTGTACCCGGAACCGGTGTTTCCCCGGTGCGCTCGAGCCGGGCAATCTCAACCCTGGCAAGAGTCAGCGCACCCTCGCTGAGTTCGAGCGATCTGCCCGCCCTGACAAATGACAGAAGAGCCACGAAAAGTGCAGTAAGAACAATGAGTATAATTATTGATGCCACAAGAACCTCAACAAGTGTGAACCCCTTTTTCATGAGTCAAGACCCTCAAGGTTGTGGAATACCCGCCTTGCCCCGCCGAATTCGTAAAGCTGAAATACATGTGTTTGACCGGGGTATTCTTGCCCCCTGTATGTGTTTACAGATGAAAAGACCAGACGCTGCCCGTCGCCGTAAACCGGATTGAAACAGGCATCGACCCCTCCATCTGTAACTCTGAAGAAATCGGTTTCTCCTCCGTCGGCGTCGCCTGTTAAAACATTTCCGCCACCGAACAGCTCAAGAAGATTTCCCGATGAAGATGCAACAACAGCAGCACCGTCAATGAAGCCGGCAATTGTGTTTCCGACGCCGTAAAACCGGCCCTCCCATCCGATTCGGTAGGAAGGCTCAGGCATGAATTCGGTAAACCCGTCGTAGCCCAGACGGAACCATTTCTCGTCGCCACCGGGCATTGCCCACATGCCGCAGAGCCCGGTTCTTCCCTGAACGCTTCCCCAGGTTCTGAGAGCACCGCCGGGACCAGCCGTGTATATACCTTCAGTTGCCCCTGAATACACCGACAGGGAAAACCCGGTGGCAAATGCAAGGTCGGCCTTGCCATCGCTGTTGAAGTCGCCGCTGAAAACATCTTTTACCAGCGCCAGACCAAGTGAGGTGCCGGCGTCGGAAACTGACCCGAAAATACTGCCGTCAGGCAGAAAAGCGGGGCAAGTGCCGGGCGGTGACCAGATGCGAATTGCTTCACCGGTTTCGCAGTTGTAAAGAGCTCCCTGATTTGCACCCCTTGTTACTATGAGAAAAGGCGTTCCGTCGGAAGACTCTCCGGCAGAAAGCAGAGAACCGGTGGAAATAATGGTATTGTCGATGGCCACCAGAGTTTGAACACCTGTCTGTGTGACCGTTACGATTAGAGACCTGCTGTTCCCCTGAAAAACCAGCAGCGTGGCCGGTTCACCCTGACAGGTGGACGGTGTTCCGGCTATTGGAAGAAGGTCTGTGTCAAGAACGAATTCCGCTGTGGCCTGAAACGATTCTCCGCTGTAGAAAGTGATAAGAACCGAGGAATCGTCTAGTTTGTTTGCAGAGACAAGACGGCTCCCTGAGGGAATGATCACTGCGTCACCCGGATTTGAAATTGAATAGAAGCCCGTTCTGATGCCTGCTGTACCGGTTTCAACAAGAGTAAACTCGGTTGAGACCCCCGCCAGATCAAAAATGAGGGGTTCTCCGGTAGCTGAAATACCATTCCGGGAAAGAATATCGGCAAGACCATCGGCAGCACTGGCTTCAGAAAGTGATATCTGGGCATTGCTGAGCCTGTTTACATGTGCATCGGCCATTCTGCCCGTGAGACTGATCAGAAGAGTAGCAGCCAGCATGACGACCACAGCAGCAAGAAGGGCGATCATCAGAGCCGCTCCCCGGCTGTTTATTCTTGTTTCCGCATTATTGTTTTTCATCATGCCTCTGACAGATGCAAACACGGTGCCAGAAATATGCAACCTATTATTTTTACTACTATATGTTAATATGCATATTGATGTGAAGGAGCTTAACCTCATGTGTGAAGACAGGTTCACAATCCGGTGTAGAGTCCTCCGGGTCTTCTGATAACAAGCCCCTGCAGCTCAAGTTCCAGAAGCCTTGCTCTGACAACTGCTTCATCCGTTTCAAGATCGAATGAAAGCTGTTCAGGGGTGGCCTGTTTTCTGAACAGGGCGGCGAGCACCGGATCGTCTGGATTGCCGGCAACAGGAACAGACGGCTTCAGCCCCATATCTGAGATGAATTCTTCAGGGGAAAGGATTATTCCGGCGCCATCACGCAGCAGCCTGTTTGAGCCTCGTGTTGTAGACCTGTCGATGTCTCCGGGAACGGCATACACATCTTTGCCCTGATCAAGGGCAGTGCCCACCGTAATCATGGTGCCGCTTCTTTCGCCGGCTTCCACTACAATCACAGCCCTTGAAAGACCGCTTATAAGGCGGTTTCGCTCGGGGAAAGTATACTTTGCGGGTTTTGTTCCGGGAGCGTACTCGGAGATAATGCACCCGTTTTCCAGAATTTTTCCAGCAAGCGAAAGGTGCTCGGGAGGGTAAATAATCTCGGGACCGCCGCCCATTACTGCAGCTGTTGGAGCCCCGCCCTCGAGAGCGCCCCTGTGGGCTTCTCCATCAATTCCCCGTGCAAGACCACTGACAACACAGGCACCCGCCCGGCTTAACTCGGAGGCAATCCGCCGTGCGGTCTTTCTGCCGTAAAGAGAACAGCGCCTTGAACCGATCACCGCAACAGGAAACCTCAGATCGGAGGGTGCAGATGTTCCACGGTAAAACAGCACAGCCGGAGGATCGGGAATGTTTGCCAGCTGTTCAGGGTAACCATCACCCCGGAAATACACAGCCTTTATTCCGTACTTATCGCAGGTATAAAGAGCGTTTTTATACAGAGCATTGTCAGGATGTGCAGCAAATGCTGCAATGTTTTCGGGCAGATCGGAACTGAAAAGACGGCAGAGTTCTGCCCGTGAAGGCTGCTGAAGCAGGGCAAGTGTCAGCAGGGATCGGAATCTTTCCTTCTCTCCAGGAGAATCAGCTGCCCGAGCCTTCTCAGAAATTCCTGAACCCCCTTTCCCGTAGCGGAGCTGAGAGCCATTGCACCTTTAGGGAGAGTTGCAAGCAGTTTTGTTTCGTCTTCTTCCGATATGGTGTCGGATTTGGAGAGAACAGCCATGGCGCGAATGCTTTTCAGATCGGTTCCGTACTCCAGCAGTTCATTCCTCAGTACTGCCAGCTGTTCTACTGGAGTAACCTCCATATCCGGTGAAAGTACAAATACGAGAATTCTGTTTCGTTCAGCATGACGGAGAAAACGAAGACCGAGCCCAATTCCCCTGCTCGCGCCTTCAATGAGCCCCGGCAGATCAGCTACTACATAACTCATTCCGCCGGTAAACTTTACTACGCCCAATGAAGGGCTCAGCGTAGTAAAAGGATAGCCTGCGATCTTGGGTCTTGCTGCACTGATTCTGGAAACAAGCGTAGACTTGCCGGCGTTGGGAAAACCCACGAGACCCGCATCGGCCATGAGCTTAAGTTCGAACTTCAGTTTAAGTTCGTCACCCGGAGTGCCTTTTGTGCAAACACGGGGGGTTCTTCTCTGGGGTGTGGCGAAGGACGCATTTCCAACTCCCGGTTCGCCTCCTGCGGCAATGAGAATCCGCTGACCCGGTTCTGTCATGTCTGCCAGAAGCGCTCCGGTATCGAAATTGTAAACCTCGGTACCGGGAGGTATGAACAGAATGAGGTCTTTCCCTCTGGCACCTGTCATGTCATTTCTGCCCCCGGGAGTTCCGTTCTCGGCACGAAAAAACGAACCGTTAGTGAAGTCCACAAGAGTTGTAAGCTTCGGGTTTACCTCGAGCCAGACATGCCCGCCTCTTCCGCCGTTTCCCCCGCTGGGGCCTCCTTTAGGCACATAGGCTTCTCTACGGAAGGCAACGATACCGTCTCCGCCTTTGCCGGCCCGAACGGATATCACGACCCTGTCAAGGAATCTTCCTTCCAATTGAAAACCTTTCTGTTCAAGGCAAGGGGGGACGCCTGCAATGCGCCCCCCACCGGTTCAGTTGCTTTCTAGCCGAACTGACTACTGATAACGGTTTACTCTGTCTATTTTCTCTGCACAGAGGCTGATGGCGTTCTGTGCAGCAGCAACCATGTTTTGCGCCTGAGAGGCACGGGAGCCGGTAACCTGGTTCAGATATGTGATAGCTGTGCCGAGTTCACTCATGGCTGATTCCCAGGTTGGTACATTTTCCGGAAGAAGTTCGCTGACTCTTGCTTTGGAGCTTCCAGCCTGGTAATAAAAGGCGCCAACCATATAATTGGCCACCGGATCACCGGGATACGCCGTCTGCAGTCTGCTGAAAACACTCTGCATGGAGCCCCGTTGTCCGCTGTCGCGATATACTGTTGCAAGGAAGAGATATGCCTGCCTGCTGCCGGTCGAGGAGATTATTCCCTCGAGCCTGCTTACAGCAGCAGAGGTGCGCCCTGCCTGAGCTTCATACTGGGCAACAAACAGAGCCAATTCCGTATTGTCGGGAGAGGCCTCGAGAACAAGAATGGCGTTATCCGCAGCAGAGCCGTAATCCCCTGTTTCCGCATACGCGGATGCCAGTTTAAGACGGAGATTGGTGTACTCGGGACGAACAGCAAGAATTGCCTCTATGTGAGGGATGGCAGCGGTGTAGTTGCCTAGCTCGGCATAAAGCAGACCGAGAGCATATCTGGCCTGAAGGTTTCCAGGATTGGCTGCAAGAGCAGTTTCAAAGCTTGCAACAGCTTCATCAGTCATGCCCATGGCTGTGTAAGATCTGGCAAGACCCGAGTAGGCCCCGGTATTGTCAGGATCAGCAGCAATAGCCTGATCGAAGTATTCTTTTGCCTCCTGATAGGCTTCCCTGCCAAGCGCAATCGAACCGAGCCCGCTGAGGGCATAGGAATTCCCGGGTTCCAGCCCAAGGATTCTGTTGTAAATCAATTCAGCTCTGGCAACAGAATCCACATCGCTCTTCAAGTAGACTGCCGCAAGCTCTGTCAGTGCTTCGATGTGTGCCGCATCTACTTCCAGAACCTGAAGATAAGAGGCTATTGCACTGTCCCATGAACTGTTTGCGGCATGATATCTGGCCATGTTCAGAGATTCTTCTGCCCTGGCACCAACATGCCCGTTGATCTCGGATACAATTGTCTCCGCAAGGTTCCTTACCGGATCGGTGTTTTTTTGCACCATGGAGGGCTCGGGAGAAATGGTGTTTCCGCTGGAAACCACAACCACATTCCACATGACCTGGTACTGATCCCCGCTTGTGGGAACAACAAAACCGAATATCATCAGATCTGCACGCATGGCTGATCCGGCCTGGGTGATCATCTCGGGGGGAACGCCGTACTGAAACTGGTTCGGGTCGAAACCGATGTCTTCAAAAGCGTTTTCCAGATCGTTCTGGCTGATAAGTGCAAAATCTCCGCTGGCATCAAGACTGTTCTTCAGGAAGTCGTCAAGTTTGCCGCTGATCCAGCGGGAATTGTCGTCGCTGTATCCAAAGGGAATGATGCCAACTGATGTGGCTTCATCTCCGCTTCCTGCAACCGCTGTGGAACAGGCCAGCATTGTAAGGGCGGAAAGAAGCATTGCTATTTTTTTCAAGTCTTTCTCCTCTCGGGGGGAGTTAATTGCAAGTTATTATTCGGACGCCGAATATGCTCATCCTGTGCATTTTCCGCAAGCCAGATGACATTTCTCATCGGGGTTCGATTGTATCTGTAACTGTACAGGTCATCTGACTCCATCGTGCATTCGTTTACATGAATGACATCGAACTGATTCCCGGCAGCATGCCGTGCTCTTCTCAGGGCGCTTCCTCTGAGATCAACCTTTCCCCCGGGATGAGCATCTGCTCCGGCTGGATCCCCGGCACACACCGCATCTCTGACATCATCTCCGGTTTCATAGCAGCCCGCGCAGATGCAGGGACCCAGAATAAGCCATCTGAGGGGCTGACTCACCGATGATACGAGGTTCTCGACGATGCCTTCTGAAAGCCCGCGCCAGCCGGCATGAGCAGCTCCTGTGAAATGATCCCACAGGGCGAACACAGGAAGACAATCGGCAACTCTCAGCGCAGGGATTCCTCTTCCTTCTGCAAACACCATTCCGTCACCACTCTCTCCACCTGCAGGGTTGAAAAGAATATGACTGCTGTGTATCTGGTTAAGAAACACCGCACCTGAAGGCACCCGGTCACGATTACCCGCTGCACCTGCGAAACCCATTGAGTACTCAGTGCCGGGAATTCTCAGCATAAAATGTTCTCCCTTTCAGGTGATACCTCAGGAACTGCAACCTTGTTCCTTCAGAAAACGCATCGCACCCTGAAGGGTTTCTCTTCTGAAAGGCGGCATTGCCGCAAGAAGCATTGAGGCGTACCCTGCGGTGCGCAGTCTTGTGTCCAGTATAAAAACTGCTCCGATATCGGTGCCCGATCTGATCAGCCGCCCGGTACCCTGCTTCAATCTGGTTGCAGCTTCAGGAAGCATCAGACCAGTGAAGCTGCTTTTGCCCTGGTCTTCCAGGGCTGCCATTCTGGCTTTAGTGAGTGGATGACCCGGGCTCGGAAAAGGAATTCTGTCTATAACGAGCGCCTGCAGAAGCTCGCCCGGAAGGTCTACTCCCTCCCAGAAGCTTGCAGTTCCAAGGATTATTCCCCTGGGGTTTTCTCTGAATTTTTCCAGTATTGAAGACCGGTTCATCTTTCCCTGAACCAGAAGCGGGATTCCGTTCAGCGGAAATTTTTCGGCTGTTTCACAGCACAGCTCCATGTTCCTGTAACTTGTAAAAAGGATCATTGTGCGCCCGCCTAGAATACCGGCTGCCTCACGGGCAATGCTCCATGCTGTTTCTGCAAGTGACTGGTGGTCATTGTGCGCGCCGATTCCCTCGGGAAGAACCAGCACCGATTGCCTTGCATAGTCAAAAGGGCTGGGAAAAATCAGCCTTTCAGCCTCACGGGGTACTCCCAGCCGGGAATCGGAATAGGTGAATGATGTTCCTGCGGCAAGTGTTGCACTTGTGAGGAGCACCGCCGGGAAACTGCTGTACAGGGTTTCACGGAGCAGAGCTCCGGGGTGCACGGGAACACAGTGGAGCACGGGGTGCTTTCTTGATACTTCCGTGTAGCAGCACCAGTTTCTCTGATCGATCTGAACCAGCGCAAGAACCGATTTCTCAAGGTTCTGAAGAGTCTGCGAAGCACCGGAGAGGTCTTCCTCTCCGGATATCTCAAAGCGAAAAGATGATGCATAATCTGCTATATCAGCTAGTTGCGGAAGTATGCTGTTCAGGTCGACTTCTCCTTCGTTTCCAGCGGATCCCACCAGATTGGCCACAAGAGCGGAAAGACTCCTGGTTTTGTCAAGGAGAGCTGTTTTTCTTTCAACGGATATACTGCTGAGTATTATCGAGTCGAAAACATTGTTCAGCAGAGGTTCTGATATGGAGTAGCCGAGACTTGCAGAAGCAGCACTGTCAAGATTGTGAGCTTCATCCACAACAAGAAACCAGGCTTCGGGGATCAAATCACCGGATTCAAGGCCGCACAGAAGCAGGTGGTGGTTCACAACAAGAATGCGGGCTTTCCTGGCTTTATTCCGAGCCGTATAGTAATGACAGTGGTGCATTTCAGAGCATCTGCCCGCCAGACAGTCAAGTCCGTCGGCAGAAATTCTACGCCTTTGATCCTGATCAAGCTTCCCTTCCACCTGTGAGATGTCTCCGTCTCCGGTTGCTGCCCATTCAAGAAGCTCCGGAGCAACCATGGTGCCCCACTGCTGCCATTTTCGACGGCAGAGATAGTTCGACCTGCCCTTGAGAACAGCTGCATCGATTTTTTCACCCAGAATTCTTCCCACTGTCGGTATGTCCCGATTGATAAGCTGATCCTGAAGGGTGAGCGTTGCTGTTGAAATGACGCAGGCCTGTTCAGATAGAACTGCCGGAACAAGATATGCAAAACTTTTCCCAACGCCCGTTCCAGCCTCCAGTACTGATATCCCGCCCAGTTCGACAAGATCGGAAACAGAGTTCGCCATATCAATCTGTTCCTGGCGAATGGTGTAATCGGGTATTGCCGAAAGAACTCTGCTCCCGGTAAATACTTCCTCGACCTGCCTGCCGAGACTCATGTATTTCTCTGTGCTGCAGGCTTCATATCCCTGAGTACAAGCTGAACTGCCTCTCCACCGCGCCAGTCATCACCAGACAGAGTAAATGCAATATCCAGCATCCGGTTAAGTTCAGAGGTTCTGTGTCCCATGTCGAAGCCAATTGCCCTCATAGTGCCATCTCCCTGCTGAAAAGATACCTGGAGATGCTTCCCATCCTGACCTACAGACCGGAATGCAACAGGGTAAACCCCTCTTGCAATCCAGACAGGCTCAGGATTTCCCTCTCCGAAGGGGCTGAGTTTTTCGATAGAAGAGAGAATTCCCGCATTGCAGTGGCTGGAATCAAGTCCTCCGTCTATATAGAGCACAGGTTCTACCAGGCTATCATAAAGGTCATTCGCCAGTGCCTCGGCAAAGAGCTTGAACTCCTGGAATCTGTTTTTAGAAATGGTCAGACCTGCCGCCTGTTCGTGTCCGCCGAATTTCAGAAGCAATCCCGCATCACTTGCTTCTGAAAGCAGAGGATAAACCGGCTTGCCCGGAACACCCCTTGCACTTCCCCGACCTGTATCCCCGTCCCATGCTATGAGTACAACAGGCCTGTTCAATTCAGCTGCCAGCCTTGAAGCCGAAATGCCGATAACGCCCGGGTGCCATTTTTCAGCGGCTGCCACAGCTACAGAAGCACAGGTGCTCTTAAGCATGTCACGGGCCTCGGAAAGAACCAGTGAGTCGAGAAGTTTTCTTTTACGGTTGGCCTGATCGAGCCCTGAAGCCAGCTCTTCAGCAAGCCTCGGATCTGTTTCCAGTAGAAGCTTGACTGCCTGATCCGCATGGGTGATTCTGCCTGAAGAGTTAATTCTGGGGCCCAGGGAAAAGCCGATATCACGGGCAGTCAGTCTGGAAGCATCAGCCCCTGAGGTCCTGATCAGGGCAGCGATTCCCGGAGACGGCCGGGATCTGAGCACATCAAGCCCCTGTTTCACCAGAATTCTGTTGTCTCCCGTCAGGTTGACCATGTCGCACACCGTTCCGATGGCTACCAGATCAGGCTCCAGTTCGGGAAGGCTCCCTGTGCCCATTTTTTCCGAAAGGCCCCGAAGCACGAAGTGTACAACACCGGCGCCTGAAAGGAACCTCCACGGAGCAGAATTGTTTTCGGAAAGCTCAGGGTCAACGATTGCATTGGCATCGGGCAGCTTTTCAGAAGGCACATGGTGGTCGGTAACTACTACCTTCACTCCGGAATTCCGGAGAGCGCTGATTTCAGCACATGCAGTTATTCCGCAGTCAACTGTAAGCAATACCCCGGCACCGCTTTCAAGACACTTTTCCACACCGGCATCGCCAAGGCCGTAGCCCTCATCAAACCGGCATGGAACATGATGCTGAACCTGCCCGCCCATAGCTGCTATAACCCGGAGGGCAGTAGCCGTAGCTGTTATTCCGTCGGCATCAAAATCGCCGTGAACCAGAATCAGCTGATTGTTTCTAACAGCTTCTTCCAGTATGCAGGCTGCACTCTCTGCTCCGGGCAGCGAATTCCATGCAGACAGGGAATCGTAACTGGAGTCGATGAAAGCTGATCCGAATCCTCTTCTTTGAAGAACCTTTCCCACCGGCCCCGGTAAAACCAGGGGTTCCGAACAGGAGTCAGGCTTTGCAATCTCCGGTCTTGGAAGCCATTTGTATTTCAATTCAATCTCCAGATAGGGATCCGGTCGGGCTGTAAGCCGGGTCCTGTACTGTCAATGAAGACAGCGACGGCCATCCATCTTGGGTGCCCGTTACCGGACACCTCCAGCGGCCAACCCGAAGAGCAGAGGGAACGGGCAGCTCCCCAGCCCGAAAAGGGCTGCTCTTTCTATTAGGCCTTGCACCGGACGGGGTTTGCCTGCTTTTCACCCTTGAAACCGGAAACCGGTTCAGGTATCGTTTCTGTGGCACTGTCCCTGCATTGCTGCACCAGGGATTTCCCCTGCGTCCTGCCCTGCGGAGCCCGGACTTTCCTCGCAGCCTGTATGGCCGCGCGACCGTCCACCCGGCCGGATCCTCAATCAATATTTACAAAGAACTGTCGGATGTCCACACAACAAAGCTGCCGCATATCGGACAGGAGAAGGTTTTTCCACCCTTGATCTCTCCTGCATTCTGCTGTGGAATCTTGGTAAGACAGCTTCCACATGCGCTGTTTCTCAGCCCGGTAACAGCTTCCCTGTGTCCGTTGCTTCTTGCTTTTTCATATTTCTTTAACTGTTTGGAATCGACCTTGAGAGAAATTTCTTCCCGTTCAGCCTCAAGACTTAAAAGACTGTCTTCAAGCTCTTTCTTCCGCTGCTGAAGGCATTCTTCCCTGGCTTCAGATCTCTTGACTGCCCTGTCGCGTTCTTTTTCTGCCTTGTCGTTCTGAAGCAGGGCTTCGTCTTCATCGTACATCGCTTCAATAATTCTGCTGTCTATCCGGTCAATCGTTTCCTCGGTATGGGCTATCTGCTTCAGCATCGCAGAATACTCTTCGTTAGTTTTGAGGGAAAGGAGTCTGCTTCTGTATTCAGCGATTCTGGCAACATTCTCTGACCTGTCTTGAGCCAGTTTTCTCTGCTCGGACTTCAGACTCTCGAGCTTATCACGAAAACCGTTGAATCTGGCTTCGTGGCCGCTCATGTCCTTTCTGTGGATCTCCAATTCTCTGGGAATTGATCCTAGATCAGCTCTGAATCTGTCAATTCTGCGGTCGATGTCCTGAAGGTCGAGGAGTCGCGCTATGAATTCTTCCATACTGCAGCCATCCTATCTCTGTTCAAAAAAAACGGACACCGTAATGGTGTCCGTTTTCTGGTGGGCGGGACAGGGCTCGAACCTGCGACCCCAAACGTGTGAAGCTTGTGCTCTACCAACTGAGCTACCCGCCCTTCAAGTAAAATGCTTTGGTGGGCCCACCTGGACTCGAACCAGGGACCGACCGGTTATGAGCCGGTGGCTCTAGCCAACTGAGCTATGGGCCCTTTGAACGCCGAATTTACCCCTGTTTTTTCTTTTTGTCAAGGTTGCTGGTGGGTGAAGCATTCATTACATTCCATCCCTGTGCCGGAGTGGCGAAATGGCAGACGCGACGGACTCAAAATCCGTTGCCCTTCGGGGCGTGAGGGTTCAAGTCCCTCCTCCGGTACCAGATGGCTGATTCTGCAGTTTGCGAGTGCGGTGAATTCAGCAAAAACAGATTTTATCGGTCACTGCAGTTTTCCTGCAATGAACGCTGTTGTCCAGGCTGCCTGGAAGTTGAACCCTCCGGTAATCCCGTCGATATCCATCACTTCTCCTGCAAAATACAGATTTTTGCATACTTTGCTCTGCATAGTGCCTGCATCGATGCATTCCATGCTGATTCCGCCGCAGGTCACATACTCTTCCCGGAAGGATGTTCTTCCAGCCACAGAATAAACATCATTGGTCAGCACGCTCACCAGTTTATTCGTTCCTTTTTTCCCAAGTTCAGCCCACTTTTTGTCAAACGACAGATCACTCTTCGCAAGCAGGAAGTGCCACAAACGCTCGGGCAGAAAATACGGCCTTACATTTGCCAGAATTTTGTTTCTGTGATCGGTACTGATGCGCATAAGCTCTTCCATGACATCGCTGTTGTTCTGAATATCAACCCAGTTAACCTGAATCCGGAAGACATACCCCATTTCTGCAAGCACTCTGGCCCCGAAGGCCGATAGTTTCAGTATAGCGGGCCCGCTCATTCCCCAGTGAGTGATGAGAAGAGGGCCTTCTGACCGAAACCTTGTTCCCTGTATGCTGACCGCTGCTTTCTCAACCACTATGCCCATGAGCGTGGAAATTTCTTCAGAAGGCATGTTGAATGAGTAAAGTGAGGGAACAGGGTCTTCGATTTTGTGATTCAGTTTTTCCAGCCAGTGCAGTCCGCTTCTCTTCGGAGATCCTCCGGTTGCAACTATTACTTTATCAAACAGTTTAGATTGTTTATCCTGCTCTATGAAAACAAGTTCCAGCTTCTCATCACTTCTGTTTATTTCTCTGATTCCGGTCTCTACTTCAATTTCAACCCCAAGCCGTTTCGCTTCTCTTAAAAAGCAGTCTATTACACTCTCAGAATTCTGAGATACTGGAAATACGCAATTATCCTCTTGAACTACCAGGGGAACACCTCTGGCTGTAAACCATTCCATTGCATGCCGGTTACTGAAGAGATGAAAGGCTTTTTTAAGAGATTTTGCGCCTCTGGGATAAGCAAGAGACAGCTCTTGTATAGATGCACAGCCATTGGTCAGGTTGCACCTGCCGCCACCCGATACTTTAACTTTCCTGAGTACATTTTTTGACTTTTCATATATCACAACTTTTGCGTCGGGATAGTTCTCTTTTGCAGCCAAAGCCGAAAAGAAACCGGCGGCTCCACCCCCAATTACTGCTACTTCCGTTTGAACACCTCGCACCATTGTCGCTGCGCTGCCAGGAGCGTTTCTTTTGTCATCAGTTCATGCCTGCATCTATTGTAACTTTTCGGTTTCCGATTTCAACATGAAGTAAGTTATCAGATGCATTGCATATTTTCAAATTGGTTGAAAGGGCTCGTGCATAATAAGGTACCGATATGCTGGCGGGCAAATGCAGAACACAGCTGCCTGTTTGTCCGGCTAAACTTAGTTCCTGCTTGAGTTCAACAAGAAACGGAACACCGGGGCGGCAAAGCCAGACACATCCGGCCGGAAATGTACTGAGAGAAATGGGGTGAAGAAACAGTTTCCAGTCGAGATTGTGCGCCAGATAATCAGGAATAGACCTTGTGACACAACCGATATGATGAAGCCCTGCGCCCCGCCGGGAAAGAGCTCTGTAGTAGGGACCATTCTCCCCGACAGGCTGAATAAGAAGAAGTTTTGCTTCATTCTGCCCGCCTGTGCTTATGTACTGCTCTACAGTTCCTTCCTGAGGCCACTCCTGCTTGGGGTGCCGCGTGCAGAATTCAGGAAGTGATTCCGACACAGCATCAAGATTCTTCAATAGAACGGCAATATGATCTGTTTGCATTGAATGATACCTCTCATGGTTCAGCGATGGATGAGAGCACCGAAGTTGAATCGCAAAATCTGATCAACCCTTCTTTGCTTTGATCTGACCCTTGCCTATTCACTTACCTGTGAAACTGCAGACGCAAGAAGATTTATGCTTAGAGGAGGGGGGATTTGAACTATTTTAAGATTACCGCTGTAGTTAAAATCTTCATTTGCAACCAGAACAAGCCCCAGTCCAGAGTGTTCGAGCTCGTTTGCCACGCTGACAAGATCCGGGTCGTCGGTAAATCCCTCACATACAACAAAATGAAATCGTCCAGGGCTTTCTTCAAGAATAATGTGCGCACTGGAGGGCGATTCTACCTGTAACACCTGAAAACCAATCATCTGAAGCATTTCTTTTCCGGAATTCTGTTCAGACTCGCCTGAAGCAATATGCAGAACTGCTCTTCTAACCCCGGAGCTCAGCTGACTTGTTTTGGCTCTGATTGACTTCCTCTCGTCACATTCTGCGGGAAAAGTAATCAGAACCTGGCCGCCCGGGTCTGCAAACATCTTCATCGGTCTGCATTTCTTCAGTTCGAGTTTTTTCTCTCCGCCGTTCCGCGACAGTACTATGGCGTTTTCCACGACTCTTGCTGCATTCACCGGCGAGAACAGATCGGCAACAGATGCCCCCGGAAGAGCCTTTTCTCTTATCTCTGCCGGCAACTCCCCTCCAATCTCGGAAATGAGAAGGTCTTGAGCCATGGAATCTCCGGTTATCCTTGCGAAGATAAAAGCACTTCCGGATTCTGACAGGGCTCTTCTGAAAAGGTTGAAACTGATCTCGGCCGTCCGGCTTCCTCCGAGAAGGGTGGAATCTATGGCAAGTATCACATCAACTTTTCTGTCGGTCATCCGAATTCTGTGCTGAAGAAGAAGAACGGGAATAGATACGCCGCCGGAGTCTTTTATATGCCCCAGCGCAGGTTTCCCGGGGGCGGTGATGGCTGAATCGCTGTTGAGTTCGATGGCAGTATTCATGTGCCCCAGGGTTTTGCCGATGATATTGAATCTCTGCACACCGAAAAGATCAAGAGCATAATCGTTCAACTCAAGAACAATACCTTCAACTGCATCACGCACGATCAAGGCACAGGGAAGATTGCGAAGGATGGTATTCTGCCCCTCGGAGTCGGGCAGAAAAGCAGAAAGCTGAGGCTCATCTGCCGTGCGCAGTCTGGCAAGAATCTCCCGAACAGTGTCGCTCATTCACAACCTTTCGAAAAAGAATGACTAGTGAATTGTTTCTCCGTTTTTTATCCGCGTCAAGTCCCTGTTTGCAAGAGACCTGACAGCCATGGCTGCTGAAGCTGCAACCGCCCTTCCCTCGCCGCGAAGAAAGGATTTCATAAGGCAGGAAGGAGACACACCGCCTCTTCTGGCAACCCAGGCCAGAAAAGCGGTAAGAGCCGTCGTGCCAATCTGCTGCCCGGAGTCTATGCGGTTTGCCACCCTGGCAATGCACGATCTGTCTGCAGAAATTCCGCTGCTGTCAAGAAGGAGAACAAGCCGTCTGAACTGGTCACCATAGAAACTACCCAGACAGTTCCTCAGTTCCGCAACGGTCTTCCTGCAGAAGCCTTGAGGGAAACCTTCAAAAAACCTGAGGGCGCAGGACGCTGCCTGTTCATTTCCGCCGAGAGATCTCACCGCGATGAGTTCAAGTTTAAGAAGGTTGGTTTTGTTCACACCGGCAAGGCTCAGGACAGGCGGAATGTCATCGTTCCGGGCTATCACCTCTCCGGCAGCCAAATCGGTTCCAACTGCGCAAAGGGCTTTGTAAGCACCGTCGGAGGGAAAGTAGCCCGGATCCATGCACAGACCGGCCAGAAGTTCAGCATCGTCAGAGAGCCCGAGAAGAGAAATCCCTTCAAGAGCGGCTCTTCTTTCCTCGCTGGTGTTAAGGGTAGCACCTGAAGCTCTGGCAACGGCTTTTCTTCTAAGATGAGGAAGACCCTCATGCCAGCCTGCGTAACCAATCCCGCGAAGAACAGCCCTTCTCACCCAGGTAGAATTGTCTTCGACCAAAGGTGCTATCATGTCGCCGGATCTTCGGCCCATGGAAATTACAAGCCCCTCAACAGAGCGTGTACGAACATGGGGATTGGAATCATTCAGAGCCTTCAGAAGCAGGTTTGTGCATTGCCTGCTGCCGATATGTCCCAGGGCAAGGGCAGCGCTTTTTCTTAATTTCCAGCTGAAGTTACCCTCAAGAAGACCCGAAAGAACTGGTACAGCACCCTCTTCTCGGAGAACCCCGCAGGCTTCAATAAGTGCCTTTGTGTCTTCTATACGGTAGTCTTCTGCTACTGCCCGTTCAAGAAGGGGAAACACAGGTTCAGGTATCTGCTCGCCTTTCAGCCTTTTCTTGGCCCTGCCAACCTCCTCGGCAATACATTCTACAGAAGCATCCTCATTTCCCGATTCGGTGAAGACCACAGAAATGTCGAGAATGGGAAAAAATCTGTAACTTCCTTCTCTGTCAAAGGTTTCAATACCGCCCAGCTCTCTGTCGCGTCTTGTGTAGAAACCCGGAACAATGCTTCTGAACCTCTGTCTGGCGTTTTCCACTCCCAGAGCGAAACTTTCTCCGTGACCTGCGCAAACAAAATCATCCCCGCCTATATGGCCTGTGAAATGATCCGGCAGAGAATCCTTCAGAATAAGCCCAAGTCTGCGTATAACCGAGTCACCCAGCGCAAAACCGTAATAATCGTTGAATGGTTTGAAATTAACAATGTCTACATAGGCGGCGGATCCCCCACGGCTTATCACAATATCATTCAGTGCTTTTCTTATGGAAATATTGCCGGGAAGACCGGTCAGGGGGTTATAGTCTGTCATGATGAAACTTCAGGAATGAGATGATTAAGAATCATTTCTGCGGTAACCAGGTTTCCAGGCTGACCATTGTCATCCAGCACCACTGCAGCTTTTGCTCCGGATCGCCAGAGCTCCGAAAGCACCTTCAACGGAGGGGTGTACTTGTCGAAATAAGGAAGCCCGGATGCTATCCTGGCTATGGAACCTTCACTATCCAATCTGACCAGTGCAGACCCTCTGACAGCACCAAGAAGAGTCACTCCGATTTCTTCCCATACCAGAATGAAGTCTTCACCGGATTCCAGCAATACTTTCACTGCCTCATCTCGCGAAGCTCCTGAGGTTACACCGGGAAATTCCATCAGCTTTTTGGCGTATGTGTCAACGGGATCATCTGCCATACTGATCACACCGGAGGCAAGTTTGCCTTTTCTGCCCCCCGCTGAAAGCAGCAGACCCCTTACTTCTTCCCTGCTTTCAAAAAACCGCTCACCGTTTCCTGTTCCGGCAATAAGGCCGGATAAACCTGAAGCAGCAGCGATAAGAGGATAAAGAGCCATTCTGAGAAAAGACAAAACAGGAGCCGACGCAACTGACAGCCTGTTGCTTCTGAAAAGGGCAAGCTGCTTAGGTATGATTTCGGCAAAGAGAAGAAGAAACAGGGCTGTTCCAAACGCGAACACCAGATTCCACACACCTCCCATTTTCGCTCCCCAGCCATGGCCTATGCTGGATGCCAGTACCACTCCGACATTTGTACCCACCAGCGTGGTAACAAGATACCTTGAAGGCTTCTCAAGGAACCAGAGAGCTCTGCTTCCCTGCTTGCCGCAGGCTGCAATCCTGATTCTTCCGGCTGCAGAGAAAGCTGTCTCTGAGCAGCTGCATACCGCTGCCAGAACACAGGCCGCAGCATAAACCAGAATGCTGTTCACTACTCTACCGTTCTTTCTACAAATATTTTCAGCAGTGTTGTGCCTCTGGCTTCCAGTATCCGGAAGGTGAAGCCTGAATAGTGAATTGTTTCTTTCTCTCCGGGAAGTCTTCCGGTAATCTCCTGAAGAAGACCTCCGCATGATTCTGCATATCTGGAAGTCAGCTTCTCAGAATCAAGAAGACCAGACAGAACATCAACAGGAAGATCTGCTGAAATTATGAACCCTCGTCCACTGCGTGTGACCCCTTCGGGAAGAGGTGCTCCGGGAGAACCGGAAAAGACTGCTCTTGAAAGCACATCGGCAACTGAGATTATTCCAGTCCAGTCTCCGTATTCATCAACAACGGCACCCATGGAGGTTTCGGTTGCCCTCAGGTCTGAGAGAACTCTTCTGAGTCTGGCTGTTTCAGGGAAGAAAGGCACCGTGCGAAGCTTGAACTCACCTGTTCCGAGAAGGTCTCTGACATCCACAACTCCGGTCATCCGGCCTGTGGTTGAATCAACATAGGGATATGCTGTATGGACAGTCTGAGCTGCCTCTGCAGTCATTCGTTCAGCGCTCCAGTCTGAAGGGAAGTAAACAACCCTCTCCCTGGGAACCATTGCAGACACGCAATGTCTCTCGTCAAGCTCAAGTATGGCCATGGCAGTTGCAGCCTCTCCCCCCAGAATACCCTCGTCTCTTGCCATCTCCATAAGAAGGTATAGCTCTGTTTCCTTGTAGTTGTCCGGTCCTTCCCTCCCGGGGAGCAGCCTGTCTGCAACGGTTGCGGGGTATGTAAGAAGTTTTGCCGCAGGAGACATCACCCGCAGCATCAACCCTACAACCGGAGACGTGGCTTCAATCCACTCTCTGTTTCTGCGTCTTGCAAATGTTTTCGGGCTGATCTCGCCGATCACAAGCAGCAGAAAGGTCATCACAAGAACTCCGACACCTATCCCCAGAGTTCCAGGAATGATTTCAGTAGTGATGGCAGCAGCCACTGATGATGCCGCTACATTCACAAAAGTGTTCCCGAGCAGAAGAGATGTAAGGAGCTGGCCCGGGTCTTCAAGAAGCAGAAGCGCCCTGCGTCCCCCTTGAGTGCCGGACATTCTCTTTCTCTGAAGATGGCTCAAACTGAAGCATGCCGTTTCCGTCCCACTGAAAAATGCAGAAATCAGGAGAAGAACAGCGAGAATTGCGTATTTCAGCGCACCCTCTCCCCTACGACATCCTCGGGTTCATCTTCACCGTTCATGTGGAAATCCCGAGTCCAGGTTTTTTCGAAATAGGTTCTGCTGGAGTATACCGGTTCGATTTTAACGGAAATGTTGTACTCTCCCTGGTAAACCCTGGCGCCCTGAAGCGTTGTTCCGTCCCAGGTGAGGCTGAAACGCCCTGGTGCTCTTCGCCCGGAATACAAACTTCTGGCCATGGTACCGTCTGCCCTGTATATATTTACAACAACAAGAGCTGTTTCGGTAAGCATTCCGGACACCGTGCATCCGCTTCCATTACTTGAGAAATCGAGATTGCGGATATCGGTGCCCACCCAGAAATATCTGGCACCGCTGCTTTCGGCAACGAATACCTGGCCGAATCTGTCCCAGATGGCAATGCCTGTGGGGTTCCTGAATTGTGTATCGCCATCTCCGTATCCCTCGCCCCAGCTGTCAAGGTAGTTAAGGTCAGGGTCAAATTTGTGAATTCTGCAGCTGATAGAATCTGTTGCCCACACATTTCCGTGGTAGTCTATCTCTACATAGTTGAAAAAGCTTCCTCCGCAGGCTGCAAGGTCTGCCGTTGCGGTCACTGCACCGTCTGCCAGCTTTGTAAGAACAGTACCGTCATCTGTTATCACCACCTGACAGGCGGCATGTCCATTGGTGTACTCACCGTAACCTGTTGCGGCAACCCCCCGGGGCTGGTTGACAGATAGCACAACGGGGCTTGCGTCGGTTGGAGAGGTGTATCTGGACAATGTTCCGGCTGCTCTGTCAGTAACCCATACGTACCTGCCGTCAAGAGCAACATCCCATGGCTCTTGAAATCCCTCTATGAAGGTGTCTGGAGTCAATCTTTGGCCGGAGCGCCTCAATACTGCAACACGGTGATTGCCGGTATCTGCAACATAGACTCTTCCAGAGGTTGTTGCCGCAATGCCGTGGGGAGAGGAAAGCTGATCAGGACCGCTTCCCTGGCCTCCGTAGAACCCCAGAGTGTACATTGAAGCGTTGTAGATTATGTGCCCTGAACCGCTGTTCACTCCGTATGCTGCCAGCTCATCGTCATCTCCGGGATCAGAAGTATCCCACTCGTCAGGGAGCAAAGCAGTGAGCCCCTGCGGGTCATCAAAGGAAAGCATTCCCCCAAGGAGGATGCTGAGCTGTTCCTGACCCGCCCTGTAGATGCCCATACAATGACCGTAGGGGGGGAACACAAGAGTTGTATGCTGGTCGGGATTGGCGGTGAAACCGCCTGCAAGTACAAGTGATACTGCGATTAGAAAGACATTCATTGTCTGATCCTTCCGTAAATCCAGGCGGAACACTGGACTTTCTTAACATAAATTCTTGTTTCCCTGAAGGTTATCTGCTCTATGTAAAGTTCCTGATCTGCTGAATCGAACCCGTGCATATCCACCCACCTTGTTGCATTGCCCGGCCCGGCGTTGTAAGCCGCCAGGAACAGGGCAGGATGACTGTATCTTCTTGCCTGAGAATTAACATACAGACTGCCGTAAAGTACGGAATTCTCCGGCTGAAAAAAGTCGTCTCCAGTCAGCACAGGCAGACCGTTCCATCTGGCAACATCACCGGCTGTTCCCGGCATCAGCTGGATCAACCCTGCGGCTCCGGCGGAAGAAACAACAAATCTGTTGAAATAGCTTTCTTCCCTCATGATTCCCTCCACATAAGAGGCATCGAGCTCCATGGTATCCGTTACGGTCCTGACCAGTTCTCTGTAGGGACACGGGAAGTACCAGCCCAAAAGACTGTCAGGAAGAATACCCCTGCCGGTTTCTCTGTATTCCGTATCCAGCTCTCTTAGAACTGTGATAGATCGTCCGTGCTCACCAAGTATGCCCAGTAGCACAGCTCTTTTTCCCCTGTCTCCCTCCCTGCCGGAAGAGAGCATCTCAACAGCTGCGGTTCCATAGCCCAGGCTGAACAGATCCGCCGCCAGAGACATGACGCGGTCATCCCGGATGACAGGGCTTTCTATTTCCAGGTTTACTCTGTATGGAATTCCCAGCCGCTCAGCAGCCAGCATTCCGTAGAACTCCCAGGGATGCTGTTCCGCAACAAGCTGCAGAAGTCTGCGGCGGGATGCTTCATCTCCCTGCCTTCCGGCAAATCGTGCTCGCCAGAAGAGCATTTCGTCACGCCAGTGGTCGAGTGGAAATGCTTCGCAGCCTGCTTCCCAGAGAGAGTCTCCAAGAGCGCCTCTTCCATTCATATACAGACAGAAGCCCCCTCTCCAGTATCCCCTGGCGTCGCCCTCCCAGGTTCCTGCGGATCTGAGGCTTGCCAGGTAGGCGTCACCGGCCTCACCCCAGTTCTGCTCGCTGTCAAAATACCTTCCGGCAAGATATGCAGCTTCCCTTGCTGTTGGATGCCAGGGAAATTCCTGGGCAAATCTGTAGTACGCCCTGTATGCTTCCGTGTTTCTGTCTCTTGCCCTGAACGATCTTGCCCGGAACAGAGCTGCTCTTGCCCGTAGCTCTGCGGAAGCTCCCGGGGCTATTGAACTGCAAAGAGTTTCAAGCTCGGAGTAGTTGCCCGAGTTTCTGAGAAGAGCCATCTGCACTCCGGTGCTGAATGCAGGATCTCCCCGCGAATCAGCAACGGAAGATGCGGTTTGCCCGTACCCGTTATCGGAAAGAATATCAACAATCTCCCAGTTTACAAGTTCCGGCCATCTCGCTGCTATAACCCTGACAGCAATTACTTCGGCTGAAGTTCCAAGCAGAGAAAGCCAGTAAGAGCTGTCTCCTGAATTCTGAAATTTCATTCTCAGGGCTTCAAGCCTGAGAGCCGATTCGCTCTCGCCGGACGGGTCGAAATTCTTCCAGGCATCGGACCACCAGCTGCCGGATGTGGTTAGTGAAAGTTCGAGTTCGCGTTCCACCCTTGATCCGACTGTAACAGGAAGATAGGATACATCTGCAGACGCAAGTTGAAGCTGAGCGGGAGAAATGCCTTCCGGTGCCAGAAGAAGCCTGGAAGCCCGTTCACCCAGATGGGTCGGAACAGGGTAGGACAAAACAGAAGGCATCAATTCGGGGTTGTTTCTGCAAAGCCAGCCTGCAAGAAGAATGTTTTCACCGGGTACAAGGCTCATTGCCCGCTCTGGCTCTCTGTTCAGATCCAGTACGGAGATTTTCCATCCGGTAAGGTTTCCAAAACCCTTTTCCTCAAGGCTGTCAAGCACCGCAATACACCTGTCTGCCATGCCGCGGCTGTTATAGGCACCCACAAATCTCCACAGAATGTCCGAGCTTCCGTATTCAGCCGGGTCCATTCTTCTCAGAGCCCTCACTGCCTGGTCCTGACAGCCGGTCTGAAGCAGCGAATCTACTTCCATGAAAGGAGATACTTCGGCCCGCACAGGGAGTGTCACAGTGCTTCCCGTGTCTTCGTTTACCATTCTGCATGAACAAAAAAGAATAAAAAATAAAACTGCTTCTGCTGTCTTCATGATCAGTGCCTGAAATGTCTGGTGTCTGTGAACACCATGGCAATACCGTGCTCGTTGCATGCCTGGATTACTTCATCATCCCGCATTGAGCCACCGGGCTGGATGATTGCCGAAACACCTGCTTCCGCTGCTTTGTCGGGGCCATCCCGGAAAGGGAAAAATGCGTCGCTGGCAAGCACCGATCCGAAAAGGTTGTTGCCTTCTCTTCGAGCCCTCAGCACTGCAAGGTTGAGGCTTTCTATTCTGCTGGGCTGCCCGATACCGACACCAAGCGTTCCGTTTATGTCTCCGATAACAATTGCATTGCTTTTTACGCCTTTCACCACTTTCCACGCTATATCCAATGCAATCAGTTCTTCCGTTGAAGGTTTTCTTGATGAGACAACTCTGCTTTCAAAGGCCGTCTCTGAAGTAACATCAGGTTCCTGAACCAGAAGGCCTCCCCATATCGATCTCTGCACGGGTGCTGAATCCGGGACAAAGGGCATTCTGATGATTCTGAGGTTCTTCCTTTTGCGCAGCCGTTCGAGAGCGTCTTCATGAAACCCGGGAGCAATTATTATTTCGAGGAAGATGTCTTTCAATTTCTCGACAAGTGCCATGTCTACATGGGAAGTGCTGGCAAGAACACCTCCGTACGGCGAAATCCTGTCTGCTCGAAATGCATTCAGGAAAGCTTCAGCCGCAGATGTTCCAGTACCTGCTCCGCAGGGATTCCCGTGTTTTGCAAGAACAATGCAGGGATT
>Ga0180007_10000758_pt1 | contig 50102 bp, 45 predicted proteins | sample MM_PC_MetaG_FD_121122 | JGI IMG/M metagenome (GOLD analysis project Ga0180007, IMG submission 121122) | Groundwater microbial communities from the Aspo Hard Rock Laboratory (HRL) deep subsurface site, Sweden - MM_PC_MetaG | ecosystem: Environmental > Aquatic > Deep subsurface > Groundwater... | reverse complement strand
TCCCATGCTTTGATATTTGCCCCTGCACTAGTTTTTGCTGTAATCTTTAACGCAGCATAAACAGCACCCGGATTAGAGGGAGAAACATCTTTAATAAATGAACTTAGATCCCAAACATCTCCTTCTTTTGCTGGGAAAGTGTTTTGGTATAGTAGATAATATCCACCTTGAGTACTGGTACATTTTACCCAGTTAACACCACTATGTGAAGTTTGTGCATTGCTTATAAATTCAATACTTGCTCCTGTTTGAGCATAGCCTAACCAACCAAGTGGGACACCGTTTGAATCGGCTCCTTCTTCAAAACCTGGATTGGAAATAACATTTTGTCCAATTAGTAAAAACGGGATAAACAAAAGACTAATTAACAGTAGTGTAAATTTTTTCATTAAAATCCTCCAATTGCCTTAAAAGAGTAATAAAGATTTATACTTTTAATTTTTAAAAAAAGCATTTAATATTATCTCTATTCCACTTTTCATGATTTAATTATTTAATTAATGAACTAGAATTATGTATCTATTTATCTTAATATTATTCTAACAAAAAGAGTATCTAATCAAATATTTCGTTAGGGCATTATTTTTTATATTATTTAGAATAAGTTTTAAAAAACTAATTATTTTCATTGCTTCAATTAACTTGAGAAATGAATCTTTTTAATGATTCATTTCTCAAAAAAAAACATTTAATAATTTTTATTTCATCAACAACATTTTTTTAGCACTAACAAATGAACCCGCACGTAGTTGATAAAAATAAACACCGCTAGCTAGATTTGAAGCATTAAAATCAACTTGATATTTGCCAGCATTTTTATATTCATTTACTATCGTTGTAATTTCCTGCCCAAGCATGTTGAATACTTTAAGAGAAACAAATTCTGGATTGCTTAAACTATATCTAATTTTTGTTGAAGGATTAAATGGATTAGGATAATTCTGCATTAAACTATAGTAAATAGGTAAATAATGACTATTTTCGTTTTCAATATCTGTTATTACAGTATTTTGAGAAAATTCATCAACACCTTCGAGTTTATCAATTAGTACTGTATATTCTGCATTTGTAGTTTCAGGATCTCTAATGTAGAATCTTAATTGATCTATATTAGCTAAATCCCCATATAGTTGTTCATTTGTTCCTATATTTGTTGACCAAATTGGTTCATCTGGATTATTCCCTAAATATCTAAATCCTTCACTCGAATCAGCTACAAACTTTACACCTGTATGCAACCAATCTGTTTTTTTTAATGAAATAGGAGGACTTTCCCACATTTCATTGCCGCTCATTAATCGTAAGGTAATCATATTATTAGTCCCATCACCTTTTAACCAATATTGCATTCCGGCTTTAAGGTCAGAGAAATCTAAACCTGGAATAATATTTCTTTTCCTTACGGCTGTATAACCAAGTGACCCATTGTATGTTATGGCCATTGATTTTACACCACTCTTATAATCAATTTCAGATAGATTAAGAGCAACGCTTCCGGTACCAAATTGATTCCATGCAGTTTTAAGATTATCAGTGTCGGAATAATTTTCAAAATCGTCTGCATTCTTTGGATCAAGTGCAGGAAATTTATCAACTGCATACATTCCATCTATTGAAATAGTTCGTGTTTCGGTATCGTAATATACTGGATGAGCTTCAGGTATATATGGTGGAATTGCATTATTGAAAAATCTCTTATCAACTCGAACTTCCATAAGCTTATCCAAACTTGCTCTAAGGTCTTCTGTTGTTCCAATAGGACAGTCCCAACATGTACTATTAGGATCGTTGCCCAACCAACGGAAACCATTAGTTCCACTAGTAGCCAACGGAATTGTTACAAGATGCCAAGTTGTATCCTCTAATGATATCCAATTTGAACCCCAATAATTTACTTCAGCATCCATCAATCTAAATAGAAAAAGATCTTTAGTACCATCACCTTTTAACAAAAATTGAATTCCTCCGCCATCGGCAACAGTTGATAAATCTGGAATTTTATAAAGTACTTGACGACTTCTAAATGCAACACCCCAAGTTGTTCTTTCTTCGGTTTGAAAAAACCAAACTGAATTTTTATAACCTTCTGGAGCTTGCTCATCTCTAGCTAACCCATAATCCAAAGTTCCATAACCAAAGCCTTGCCATTTTGTTATGTAATCTTCTGATGCAATGTACTCTTCAAAATCAGCAATTTTAATAGCATTTACTCCAACTGGAGGCATAAAATCAACAGCACGGAAATCATCAAAATAGATTCTGTGAGATTCTTGATCATTCTTATCGGGATTATCAACTAAGATTTGGAAACGTACAATAGAGCCTTGACTTAATTTTAAATCATCTTCATTTTCTTCATATAAGCCATTTCCATCCCATAAACGTAAGCCATATGTTTCACTTGCATCCAGTTTAAACGGTATATATACAACATGCCATGTAGAATCTGAAAGTGAAATTGGGTGCGATCTCCAAACAGCATAAAAAGTATCAACTTGGTTGTAGTATCTAAATCTTATCACATTATTTGTGCCATCACCTTTTAAGTAAAACTGAATACCTGCTTTTGTGCTGCTTAAATCAAGTGGGAAAAATGTTACATCTTCTGTTTTCCTTTCAGCAACTCCACCCCAAGTACTTTCTGCTGAACTATAAACGTACTTAAAATAATTATCACCGCCAGGCGCAGCTTTAGCCGATGTGTCAGTAATCATTTCAAAATCTTTTGAAGCATATCCAAAAACACGCCATTTTTGCCCTAATTCTGCATTTGTTTTGTAACTTTCAAAATCTTCAAGGACTTTTGTTTGTGCTTTACTGCTAATACCAATAAACATCACTAAAACAAGAGTTGAGGCTAAAAATAGAAATAATTTGTTTTTGTTCATTTTGAGCTCCTTATTATTACTTTTACAATAACTAGAGAATATAATTAAAGTACATACGTTACTTTTTATTTTTCTTAGAGAAAGATATCAATATTACATTCATTTGTCAAGATGTTTTTGTATTTGTTGTTATAACTAATTAATTTTGGAAAATAATATTAGTTCTTTCTTAATTAGCCAGGCTAAGTTCTTTTCTTGCTCATTGGGACTTTAAACTACTGAATTCTCTTTTTACGTCACCCTAAACAATTTTTTATGTTTTCGCACAATTTTAAAAAGGCTGAAATTAGTTTATTTTACAAGATATATTTCATAAAATGGTATTCCGAGTTAATTTGTAAGTGTATTTATGATAAAAGAAAAATATATATTAAAAGTATTTCGGTACAGATTATCTCAAAATAATATGGCAAATAAAGAATCCTAGACAATTGGTTTTTTGATAAAAAAGACAAGATAGATTCGTTATATTAATTTTTGTTGTGTGGATATACAACTTGTAAATGGCAAGGCTCTCGAATCAGAGATTTTAGCTACAATGCAGTGCGATTCGCCGAATCGCAAAGCCTATACTTACAAACTTATAAAACTTTATGAGAAATAGGCTAAGTTGAGGTATTCCAATACTGAAAACAGGTGATATCAACAATACATTTGTTTGTCAAGATATTTTTGCATTTGTTGTTATAACTAATTGATTTTTGAAAAAAATAATTGGTTTTTCTTAATTAGTCAGACTAATTTCTGTTCTTACTCATTGGGATCTTAAACTACCGAATTCTTTTTTACGCCACCCTAAACAATCTTTACTAATAATGCACTTGCTTTTGTGCTTGAATAATTGAAAATTTTAATATTTTTTGTCCCAAATCTGGAACGTTTATAATTGCAATATATAAACCAGATGCAATTTTATTTCCGTATTCATTTTTCAAATCCCAACGAAGTGAGGCGGTTAAATCGTTCTTTTCTAACGATTTAACAAGCGATCCGCTTAAGGAATAAATTTTAATACCTACTTTTTCTGGTAGATTTGAAAATGTTACAAATGGTTCATCGTTCGGAAATCCAAAACTATTGCTCAGTGGATTATATGCAAATAGTGGATTTGGATAAACATTTATTTTATCAAATTGTGCTTTCTTTTCATCTTTGGATTTTTCTGTTTTAACTCTAAAATAATATTTATCATTTTCCGTTAAAACATGCGAAGGCGTAATTATAAGCTTTCCAGTTGGATTAAAATCTATTTGATGAAATGGGGTTGTAAATCCCGCAATATACATTGCATTAAACCACGGACTGCGGGCAATTGCTTTAATCGAATCTGTAATATTAGGGTCAGAAATATTTAACAAATATCCGTTTGCAATATCAGCGACTCTGCTTGAAGTACCGGTTTGAGCAACCAATTGCGAAATATCTTCGGTATAAGGAGTGTTAAAAACAATCAAATACTCTTTTGTATCGGTAATACTTGTACTTGGATTCCATTTTCCATCTGGAAATTTAAGCGTATCGAGATTAAATCCATTTTCCAAAAAGCCAAGTTGCAATTTGGTTTCATTTCCAAATTTATCAATTGCATAAGCCGATACTGGAATTTTTACAAATCCAGAATCTAGATTATCTGTTCCTTTCCAAGGATATCTCACTAAAGTTCTAACGTATCGCAAAGCTTTGCTCGAATCGGCAAAACGCAATTCCACTGTTGATAAATCTTCAACTGAAATTGCCATTGATTGCTTTAATGATATTGCAAAAACTTTTTGCGATTCTTTTATATCTGAGCCAACATAAAAAACTCCAGTATTTAAATCATCAAATTCGTTGAACCATTTTTCAGTTCCAGAAAACTCAGCTTTAACTCTTCCAGGTTCAATCCAATCAATATCAAGCATAAATCCATCACGCATATCGTTAACGTTGCCCCAATAATCCTTTTGAAGAAAAATACGATTTAACTCACTTCCGCTTGAAACATTGGTTAAAATAGCTGCCAAAGAATAAATTTCTTCCCAAGCCAGACGCTGAAAGCTGACTTCGTATAAATCATCTTTTATAGATTCTTGTTCATAAATTGAATAGGATATTTTTGCCTCTGAACTGCCTTCTTTATGCTCAGCTAAAATTCCCTTAAAATAGGAATCATTTTGGTTTTCGCCAATCACAATTCCGATATTTCCTTTATCGTCATTCAAAATAATTGGTTCATTTTCCAAATATCCAAAAATTACATTTCCTGGAATTAAATATGACCTATCAATTCCAAATTTCACCATTTTTGAATTATCAAAACCAAATGGAGTGATTGAGAAATAATATGGTTTTCCCTTTCGTAAAGATTCATTATTAAATGGATCCCAAGTAATTTTGTGTAAATTTTTATTTTCTGACAATCTCGCAACTGGAGTTTCGTCACCAATAATTGTACTAATTGTTAAATCATTTTCATCTTCTATTAAAAGATTGTTAATAGAACTGTATTTGTAGGTAGCTAATAATTTTTTGTTTGGCTGGTTGTTAATTGTTTCACTTGTTGAGGACGAGTTGAACATATAAATATTATAACCTTGAAGATCAATATTATAACCATAACCAATATTTGAAAATCCGTGTTGTTGATAAGTATCAAAAAGGATTTCTATTGAATTATCGTCCGTTATTGTTGTTGGATTTACTTCTGGATAAGATTGCGGTTTATCAAATAATTGATATTTAATCTCTCTTCCATTGGTAATTGCTTCTTTCATTGCTTCAGTTGGCTCTTCGTTAACTCCAAGTACATACGCAAAAATAATGTCTATTGGTTTTTTCTCTTCAAGATTAAATGTTCCAGAAGTAATTAAAAAGGCTTTATCACTTCCAAAAGTATTTATCCAACCATTTTGCATAATTGTATTTCCAGAATATATAAATGCTTTGTTAATATTGTTACAATCAATATTATTTACAATTCCAGCAAATGAATTACAAGGTTCTGGATTATTTTCACCTAACATTACTTTTCTTATCCAATCTGGCGAAAATGGTTGATAAGCTTGTGTTGGGAAATATGTGCTATTTGTATTTACAGTTGCAACAATGCCTGCATTTTCTTTGCCAAAAATTTCTTGTTGATTAAGATTTTCGCCTTCCAAAAGGTATGCAACTTGACCATAATCACTATTACTAATTGGACCTTGAATCATTGTTGCAGTTAGAGCAATTTGATTTTCTTTATTTGCATAATCTCTATATGGAGAGTATGCCAAAACCATATTATTTGTTGTATCAGAAGCTAAATAATCATTTCGATAATATCCTAAATCCGGATCAGTTGCCAAAGAAAAATTTACATCATACAATATTGGCGAAACTTTTCCAGTATTTTCAATTGAATATTTAATAAAAATCACCTTTTCCAAATCGGGATTATTTGAATAACCCCAAACGGTTTGTCTAATATTTATTCCAAGTGGTTCAGTATCTGCAATTCTTCTTTCATTGGTAGGAACTCCATCATTAAAAGCCGACCAAGCCATAATATCGCCATATTGAGCTGGTCTATCCTCGTTTTCATCCCAAATTCCATTTCCGTTTTTATCAATTGGTGAATAAACTCCATCTTTGTCCCCATCATAAAATTCTGCACCTAGATTTACTGCATTTTTCCAATTTTGCCATTCAGAACCAAAAGGAATTGAATTAACCGAATTTGTGTAAACTCCAAGTGAATCATCAGGATTTTCGACAGTACCTTTTACATAATCAAGAATTTTTCGATTAATTTCAACTCCATTTGCCCATTGTTTGGAATTTTGATCATATCCACTAAGAAAAAATCCAGAAGAATACAGAAACGACATAGTGTCAATTATTCCAGCTTTTCTGGTTGGATTTTTTATTTGATTTCCAATCTGCCCAGCTTCAAAGATTGGCAAAGTGATTCGGTTAAATTTTATTCCATCAGTTTCTGCGGTAGTTTTATTCTTCTCTTTATCATTTGGTTGAGATGCAACAATATTTGCAGAAAGCAAAACAATGAAAAGGAATATAATATGTAATTTATTCAGCATAATTTTAATTGATAATTGGATAATTTCTTATATCTGATTCACGAAAACTTTCTTCAAATTTGATGAGCAACAATTTGTTATAAATCATACTCACTGCTCCAAAATGAATTGATTTAGCATTATATCCCAATAAACGAAGATACGCAGTAATAAATAAACTTTTTTGTCCATTAAACGAATAGCTAAAAATAGTTTTTTCAATCGGAAGTGTCAGCAAATTTGTAGATGCCTTAAAATCAGTTTGAGCTAAATATAAAACAGAACTTATCGGATGCCCACCCCAAGTAACTGGAGGAGAAATATCTTTGAAATATCTTTTTACGTCATATAAATCTCTATCATCGTAACACATAACAAAAGAATCGACAAAAATTGAATATCGAAGTGAGTAAGTTGCATCAACTTGTTGAATTGTAGCAATTGCATTTAAATATTCATCTTCGGTAAGCATTTTCTTTATTCTATTTTTAGCAAACTGTTCGGTTGTTTTTGAATTATCAATTTCAATACTTGGAATTTTATTTTCTTTTTTAGGTTTAGGATAGTATCCTGTTTCATACATAAACCACCATTCCGAATCGCCACGAGCACTAAACCACACATCCGCAAATTGAATATTCCATTGTGCCATTCCAAAATTAAGCGAAAATACATTTGTAAATCCATATAACCTCAGCAAAGAAGTTGCATAAGCTGCTTTTTGTCCGCTTTCGCTAATTATAATTATTTTTGCTTCCGTATTTACATTGTTAAATTCCAATGAATCAATCAATTGTTCAATTCCAAAATTACGCGCACCAGAAATATGTCCGCTTTCGAATTGGCTTTTAGTTCTAATATCCATCAAAAGATAATCTGATAAGTTATTATAAGCGTCATCAACCGAAATAATTGCAGGATTTTTATTCGAATTTATATAATCGCCATGAGTTTCAAAATATGAGATTAAATCGGCTGAATTATAATATTTAATTTCAACTGGCTCATTAATATCTTCCATACAACTTGTAAAAATTAGCGATGCAATTATTAAAGCAATTAGGGCAATATTTAATTTAATCATTTTCAATTTATTTGTATCGGAATTACAGTTTTAGTATAACCCATAAACAACCCAATAGTATTTTTGCCCGAAACATTCCAAAAAACTGAACCGCCGCCTTCGCTAAAAATATTTTCAATTGGTTTGTTGTTTTCTCTTGTGGAAAAATAATCTTTATAAGGCTCATCTAACGAATATAAAATTAGCTCAACTTTATATTTTTCTGGATTTTCAAAATACACAATTGGAATATTTGAGGTTCTGACTTCGATAGTATTTAATGTATCTGCCAGTTTGCTTGTAACCTCGTAAAATATTGAATCAACATAACTTTCATAATTACTATCAAGTGATTTAATTGAATATTTTGCCGCATAAACTGATTTGGGATTTGGAACCACAACACATTTCAAATATTCACCTTCCAATTTTACATCTGCAATTATTGGCTCTTTTGGAACTGTTGTAACCGAATAAATTCTTTCGCCTTTGTATTCTGCAAACAATTCGTATTTAATACCTTGAATTATATAAAGCTTATTAACAGGCGAATAAATTCCATCTTTTTCGTGTTTTAAAGTGAAAATTCCTTGTGTTTCTGACCAAATATATGCTGTAACTTCTTTTAATGCAACATCTTCGCGAGTTAAGTTTAATTCAATAGGAAAACTTTTTGTAAACGATATTTTTACTGAAGATGAATCCCCTATTAACCTTCCACTAACAACATTAAATTCTTGAAAAGGAATGTTGCTTTCAATTACATCAATTTGTTCACAACCTAAAAGCATGAAAAAAGGCAAAAATAACAATATGTATTTTAGAATTTTCATATTAAAATTTTACCGCAAATCCAAAAGTTGGGAAAAAAGGCATTAGTGTTATTTGGTTTAATTTTGGCGTACTTGTGTAATCAAACTCATTTTTTTTAGCATCAAAATCGTATGCAATATATTGAGCAAAGGCATTACTTTGATTATACAAATTGTAAATATTTATGAAGAAATCAGTTGAAAGTGAAAACATTGTTGTAGAATATTTAATATTCAAATCCATTTTGTGATAATCTGGCAAATTATATTCGTTTCTTGAAGAATAATTCACATTTTGGTTTTCAATTCCATCAATTTCACTATTTGTAAAATAATATTTTCCAGTCGGCATTGTCATTCCAGAACCAGTTGAGTAGCTCCAAGTTATTCCAAGACTAAGATTTTTAATAATTTCGTATGTCATAACAAACGAAATATCGTGCAATCTGTCATATTGAGGAGGAAATATTTTTCCAACATTTAGCTCATTGAATAACCTTTTCGTCCACGAAATTGTATAACCCAACCAACCAGAAATCTTTCCAGCACGCTTATTTAGGAAAAATTCAATTCCATAAGCTTCACCAATTCCTTTTGTAAAATTATTTTCAATTGGATTTTTAACTGAATAATATGGCATATCTCTAAATTCATAAATATTTTCAAAATCCTTATAATAGGCTTCAACCGAAAATAAATAGATTTTTTTATCAAAATAAATATCAAAACCCGCTACACTTTGTCGCGAAAAAGATGGTTTAATATTGCCAGTTGAAGGATACCACAAATCGGTTGGCATGCGAATATCATTTCGCAAAATTAAATGCAAAAATTGATGTGCTTCCGCATAGGCCCCTTTTAGCAGAAAATTATCGGAAAAAGCGATTGACATTGAAAGTCGTGGTTCAAATTTAACATCGCTCAAATTGGAAAATTTGTAAATTCTAACACCAAAGTTAGTATTTAAAAATCCAAAAGGTTGCCATTGACTTTGCAAAAAATAAGCTAATTCAAATGAATTGTGGTTTTCAAAATGGTCTGGCGATGTTTCTAAAACTGAGTGATAAACAATCCAATTTACTAAATGATATTGATGAAAAATAAATTCGTACCCACTTTTAATTGTAAATTCATCCGAAATGGTTAAATCGACATCTTGCTTTACCGAAATATCTTGTAAATCGGATGAAGAGAAATAATCAGATTCGATGCTATTTGTAAGATCATTTAATGACGAAGTAAACTTATATTTAATGAACGAAAGATTAGAACGAAGAATATAGGAATTCTCATTCATTGTTAACCAATTTGCACTCAAATTCATATTTGACCAATTTGTTTTGTAATCAAAGCCCAAATTTACTGGTGGACTGTAAATATTATCTTTGTTATACATAAAATTTATGGCAATATTCTGCTCTTTCGAAAACTTATAATTTAATTTTGTGCTCATATCAAAAAAATTGTTTCTCGGTGTTACACTTTCCTTTTGAAAAATTTCTTGAAGTTGGTCGTAATACATAATTCTTGATGAAATAATGTAAGTAAGTTTATCCGTAATTGGACCTTCCAAAGTTGCATGCGACATAATTGTTCCAATTCCAATAACGCCTTTTTCACGCTCATTTGTGCCTTCGCGGAGTTTCACATCCAAAACGCTTGAAAGTCTTCCGCCATATTCTGCTGGAAATGCACCTTTTATTAATTTAACATCATTTAAAGCATAGGTGTTAAAAGTGCTTGCAATATTTCCAAGATGGGAAGGATTGTAGAGCATTGTTCCATCAACTAAAGTTAAATTTTGATCGGGCGAACCACCACGCACGTAAATTCCGCTTGACATTTCAGAAGCCACTTTTACTCCAGGCAATAATTGAAGCGACTTAAAAACATCAATTTCGCCACTTAAAGATGGCAACATATTTAGCATTTTAGGAGAAATATCTACAGCACTTATAATTTCTTCTGTCTCTTTTATTTCACGGACAATTACTTCTTCAATTTGAACAGCAGCTGAAGTTAAATAAACATTTAATTCAAGTGCTCCACTAGTTTTGGATATTTCAACATACTCAATTTTTTCTTTATAGCCCATATTTCTAAAAGTGACTTTGTATTTCCCTATAGGCAATCTTGAAGTAACAAATTGCCCATCTAAACCAGAAGCTGCACCTGTTTGGAATGAATCATTAAATTGGACATCTTTAGTAATTATTATATTTGCGCCTATAATTCCATTTTTAGTTTCGGAATCAAATACATACCCAGTTATTTTCATCCCACCATTTTGCGAATAGATTATTGTGGCAAAAAATATAGATACAAAAAAAGAAATTATTTTTATGTTGTTGGACAATTTATCAGCTAATTTTAAAATAAGTAAAAAGCAAAGATATAGAAATGACTGCTAAATTATAGGAAATTATTTATCCAAATAATTGGATTAATATATATCTAACAATCATAAAATTGATTGATTGATTGATTGATTCTTCTACTGCATCCCCAAACTTATTTGCTTTTGGTCTTACATTTGGTTATCTCTCTTTGCAATCTCATTTTAAAATTATTTGTGGTAAAGTGTTACAGTAATTGATTTTAACTAAGCAGATTGCATTTATAAACTCAATTATTATTCAGCAATAAAATTAAAATTGACAAACGTAAATTCCTTTCCTCGTTTTATTGTTTCATCGGATTTTGTAGATAGGGTCGATTTACGAATTTGGTCAATTATTTCATTATCTGTTAAATCAGCAATATCTTCACTTAAAAAATTAGACTCTCGCCAGTAACTCCATCCCAAATCCATTTTTCATAACGAACATCAATATCACCAAATTTTGTATCTAAATGGACAAGTATTTTTGTATCCTCATCAACAGCTACATTCTCAAATATACTACTCATATTTTTCCCTTTTGTTTCTCCTAAAATAATGAGCAATTATGCCAAATTATGACGTTATAGGAAAGTGGTTTTAATCTTTTTTACAACCATTCTTTAATCGACAATGACTATATTTGTTTGTTTTTATTAAAACGCTTTTATTTTATAGCTTGTATTTCTTCCACCGCCAGTTTCTTGTTCTAATATCTCTTTTTTAAGCAAATCTTGTATATCGCGTAATGCAGTATCTGATGAGCATTTTGCCATTTTTGCCCATTTGGATGTGTTTAGTTTTCCTTCAAATCCATCCATAAGTTTATTCAACAAGTATTTCTGTCTATCTTTTTTTACCAAAGTTGAATATTTTGTCCAAAATTATTCTCCGCAATTTATGCGGTTAAAAGAATATGTTTTCACCGCCAATGCTGTCAACGGGATTCTCCAAGGGAGTCTCACAGACCTATGGCAAAAAAGGATTCTTCGAAGAAATGACATTACAAATGTGACGCAACACTAGGTGTTTTGTATCAATTAAGTAATTTGATGATACGTTTTAATAAATTCACTTGGTGTTATTGCTTTAATAAGACTTTTCTTATAATGCTTAATATTTCTTGTAATTATTAAATCTGCACTACACGAAATTGCTGATGAAATTTGCAAAGCATCTTCAAAATCTGATGTTTCAATTGAAATAGCTTTTTTAGCACTTTCGGTATTTACGGGTGCAACTTTAACAAACTCCAATAAATCAGCAATAAATTGTTTTGCTTTTGTTCTATTAGTTGAGGATGAAGTTAAATAGTAAAAATTTGATAAGGAATGCCAGGCTATAAAACTAATTATTTGGTGATTTTCAGTTAGCTCAATAATTTTAGAGGAATCAACAAAAAAATTCTCCCTTTTTAATGCAATGTCTAACAGTATATCGGTATCAATTAGAACTGTCATAATTGATAACGCTCTTTAAGATTTTTTGCGCGCAAATTATCTTCATCATTTAATGATAATTTGCCAAGCCACTTTTCCGTAAAATTTGTATTTTCTTTACTTAATGCTTGTGTTAATAATTCTTCAACTAACTGCGATACAGACTTACCATGCTTCTCAGCAAATAGTTTTGACTTTGGTATTAATTTAGAATTTATAGTCAAGTTAATTTTTGACTTATATTTTGTTTTCATCATTTAACTCATAAAATACGTATTGTTTATCCAAAGATACGCTTTGTAAATTATTTTTTCAATAAAATTGATTAAAGCTAAAATATTTTATTGAAAATATTTCCCATAAGACTTTTTTCTGATTTAGATAATTAATCATTCTCTTTTAAGGGCTCTCTTTTTTATACTAAAATAATTATAAGAAAAGCATTAATTCATATTCGGCTACGCTAAGTAACCTTTTGGGTACAAATGATAAGATTGTAAGTCGGGGTAAGTTCGCTTCTAAATTGATTACCATATTATTAAAATTGTTAATTCTAATAATATGGTATAGTCCAGATTTAGTAATCAAAAATAATTTATTGATTATAATATTATTTATTTTATTTTTAATATACATTTGGAATAAAAAATGGAAAAGTTAAATGAACTTCTTCATGACACTTTCAAACGTTTACGGAAGAATCTATGGGACAGATTTTGTTTCTAAAGGATTACTACGTTATTGCGAACTTGATACCTTTGCAATGGTTGTTATTTATGAATTTTGGAAAAACGAAATTGATAATTATAGTAATTAAATTTTATAGGGGTAAAAATGAATAATAAAATCCAATGTCCAAATTGTGGACACAACTTTGATGTAGAAGAAGCTCTCTCTGGCAAACTTGAAGAGCAGTTTAGAAAAGAGTTTGAAGAAAAAATTTCCAAACAAGCCGAGCATTTTAATGCTGAAAAACAAAAGCTTGAGCAAGAAAGAAAATCCTTTATGCAACTGAAAGAGAAGGAAGAAGAATCTATTTTAGAAAAGGTGAAAGAGAAAGTTGCTGAAGAAAAACTTAAAATAGCAAGATCAACAGAAGAATCTTTTAATGAAAAACTGAAATCTTTGGAAGAGGAAAACGAAAAGCGTAAAGAAGAAAACAAATCTCTAAGAATTAAAGAAGTTGAGCTCCTTAAAAAAGAATCTTTACTTAAAGAAGAAGCAGAAGGAATTAAACTCCAAGCAGAAAAAGAAATGCTTTTAAGACAAGGCGAAATTGAAGAAAAAGCAAGAATGAAAGAGCGGGAAAGCTTTGAACTTGAAAAGGTAAAATTGCTAAAGCAGATTGATGATAACAAAAAACTTGCCGAAGAAATGAAGCGCAAAGCCGAGCAAAGCTCAATGCAAATGCAGGGTGAAGTTCAAGAACTTGCTCTTGAAGAACTTCTAGCAAAAACTTATCCATTTGATGCAATTAGTGAAGTACCAAAAGGAGTTCGTGGTGCCGATGCAATTCAAACAGTAATAAATGCTAATCAAATAGCGTGTGGTAAAATTGTATATGAAAGCAAAAGGACTAAAGCATTTTCACAAGGATGGATTGAAAAGCTAAAACAAGACCAAGCCATTTGCAAAGCAGATTTAGCCGTTATTGTTACTGAAACAATGCCTCAAGATATGGAAAGATTTGGCGAAAGTAATGGTGTATGGATTTGTACATTTCAAGAAGTTAAAAGTCTTTCGTTTGTGTTAAGAGAAATGCTTATTAAAACTCACTCTGCTAAATCGGCTCAAGATAATAAAGGCGATAAAATGGAATTGCTCTATAATTATCTTACTGGCACTGAGTTTGTACAAACCGTTGAAAGAATTGTTGAGAACTATGATGGTATGCTAAATCAGTTAAACTCCGAAAAGAAAGCAATGACTAAAATATGGGCTCAAAGAGAAAAACAAATTTGGGTGGTTCAAGAAAATATAGCAACTCTCTTTGGCTCAATTAAAGGAATTGCTGGTAGTGCACTTGGTAATACAAAATATTTGGAATTACCCGATGGAGAAATTGAGGAAATGGGTGAATAAACTTTTTAATAGGCAAATGCCGCTGGATTTAAGTTAGCAAAGTTTGGTTTTTAATGGAAGTAGGAGAATAAGTTCTATGCAGTTAACATAATTTATATGAGCTAATTCAGATTCTTTGCTCTTCAATCTCATAATAGATCGACGTTAAAAGCATTAAAATTCTTTTGCTTTGCATTAGTTGATTATTCGAACAAATAGGAATTAAAGATTGCATTAAATGTTAAACGAATACCGTGGATGGATGGTATTTTCTCCAAAATTCAAAATTTTAGATACTCTTTTGCATTATTCTAATGTATAAAGCGGGTTTAAGTTTAATATTATCTATCACTACAAACCGACAAAAAAAATAAAGGGAGCAGCAAAGAAACAGCTCCCGGGGTCGTAAATTTGTTGTAAGCAAAAACAAACAAGAGAACGACATGCGCAAAGATACGGAAATAAAATTTGTCGGTCTGCCGATATATGGACAGCTATTAAAGTTGATAGATAAAAGAACATTTGCAGAGTTAGTAAGAGAAATGAAAAGCGATTACTATTACAAGGCGTTCGGAAGCTGGGATCAATTAGTTACCCTGCTCTTTGGAATATTAAGTCGGTGCGATTCAATGGCAGAAACGTGCGAAGGACTGCGGGCAATGAGCGGGAAGTTGAATCATCTTATGATAAAAAAGGCGCCTGCAAAGAGTACCGCCGGAGATGGACTAAGAAATCGGGACAGTTCATTTTTTGAAGGGATGACTTTGTTATTGAACGTTGTATCAATAACTACTTCTTTTTCTAATGAGTTCTTTCCATACAAGTCAATACTCATCTTAAGTATTTTCTCTAGTCGTTTTCTAAAATATACTAAATCTGTTGGCTCGATGGGAAATTTCCACTTAAAGGTTGTGAAGCCAGAAAAATACTGCCAATATGGATTATGAACCCAAGAAGAAACTACCGTTTCATCTCCGAGATTAAAAAGCTGTTTTAATAGTAATAATGAAACCATCAATCTTACTGGTTTTGAAGGGCGTCCAAGAGTTGAATCAAGTGACGCAAATTCTTCTTCTAATTCTTTCCATGGTAATTTGTTTGATAATTTATAAAGTGAATCCTCTGGATTGAGTAATTCTTCTAAGCTTTGAAATAGTGTGGTTTGTGAGTTTGATGGACTTTGGTCTATCATAAAATATCTTTTTTTGCAAGATTATTACCCTAGTTTATTTAAATCTTGCAATTATGTCAATATTCCTATTAGTGTATTTCTTCGTTTTTCGTCCCTTTTCTAATGGTATATGGCTTTTTCAGGATGGACTATTTATTATCACATTTTTAGAAGCTAAACCAAGATACACTTAAGTGCATTGTTTTAACTCCAACTGAGACTAATAAATTAGCAAATGCTATTGAGGAAATATTACTTCTTTAAAAAGGGAAAGCTGGATAGGTAGAGGGCACAACCTATCCAGCTTGATGTGTGTTGTATTTCTACAACAATCGTTTCAAAGTTACACAAAAATGAAAATCTTGTCAATAGAAATAATGCTAATGATCAATAAATTTGTTTAAATTCTTGTTTAGAAGATAACAATTATACTACTGAAACAGTTTTGCAACATTTAATAATTTTAATTACAAACCTTGCTTTCCTAAATTTCGATAAATAATAGCTCCAGAAAATATTGCTAATAGAATAAATGTTGCAGCTAATAGATAATCTCCAAAAAGTAATTTCCCTATTCCAAACAGAGAAGTATAAATTAAAATTACTCCTAGAAACCAATTCAAAAACATAAGACCAAATCCAGAATCACTTTTAACATCGGGCAATTTATCTGATATCATTTTCCAACCAATTCCTCCAGGATGTACTTTTCGATAGAAAGCAAATAGAGTTTTCTCATCCGTTGGCTTAGTTAAAAATGTAACCGCTAGCCAGACAATAGATGTACCGGCAACAATTGGATAAAGAGTAAACGGGAACGTCATGTCATATCCATAAGTTACAATTGGTAGAATAACAAACGGAGTAACCATTGCTGCTATTTCTGACCACGCATTTATTCTCCACCAGAACCATCTTAAAATTAAGACTGTTCCAGTACCAGCACTTGCTGCAAGAATAAATTCCCAAGCTCCAGAAATAGTTGTTAGAAAGTATTTGGTAACAACTAAAGCAAAAATTACCACAATGAACATTGAAATTCTTGAAGCTAAAACATAGTGTTTATCAGTTCCAGTTTTTACAAGAAACCGACGATAGAAATCGTTAATTATATATGATGTTCCCCAATTTAATTGAGAAGCAATTGTGGACATATATGCAGCTAGGAAAACGGCTATCAACATTCCTAATAAACCAGCAGGCAAATATTTTAACATAAGTTTTGGATACATTATTCCAGGATCTACTGTGTTCTCGTATCTATCATAAAAATCCAAAAATTCTTGTGAGCGTACAGTTTCTGTAATTGATTGAGTTTGGTGAACTTGAACAACTTGTTGATAAAGTGCTGGATTTTCTTTCATCAATATTTCTGGATTCTGTTCACGTGGAAGTATGACTAACGCAGCTAGTGCAACTAAAATCCAAGGCCAAGGTCTTAAAGCAAAATGAGCAACAGTAAACCAAAGAGTTGCAAACAAACTATGTTTTTCATTTTTTGCTGACATCATGCGTTGAGCAATATAACCGCCACCACCAGGATCTGCGCCAGGATACCAACTTGCCCACCATTGGATTCCCATGTGCGCAATAAATGCTCCAATTGAGAGTGCGAGCACCCCACTTGTTACACTTCCAACTTCAACCTCACCAATTCGAGGAAGAAAATCAATTACGTAAGGTGATAGTTTTGCTTGCATTCCAACCATACCACCAACTTCAGGAAGCTGAACTACAATTATTGCAAGAACTATGCAGCCAACCATTGCAAATACAAATTGGAAGCTATCTGTTCTGGAAGTACCAACCAATCCAGAAGCGGAGGCATAAATAGTAATTATAATCACTAAAATTACAACGAGTAAGAAAGCATCAAAACCTGGAAAAACTGTGCGGAAAATTTTCTCCATTGCTTTGTTAACCCAACCCATTACAATTGCGTTCATTAGCAAACCGAGATACAAAGCTCTAAAACCGCGGAGAGCAGCAGCAGCCTTTCCAGAATATCTAAACTCTGCAAACTCAACATCAGTTACAATTTCTGCTCTTCGCCATAAACGAGCAAAAAAGAAAACTGTTAAAACTCCACCAATTATTAAATTCCACCACATCCAGTTGCCGGCAATGCCATTTTTTGCAACTAGTTCTGTAACTGCAAGAGGTGTATCGGCTGCAAAAGTGGTTGCTACCATTGCTGTTCCAGCAATGTACCACGGTAGGTTTCGTCCTGAAAGGAAAAATTCGTCAGTGTTTTTACTTCCCTTTTTAGAATAATATGCAGCTATTCCAAAAATTACAAGAAAAAATCCAACAATGACAGCAATGTCAAGAAATTGAAGTTGTCCCATAAAATTCCATAATGTTAGTTGTTTAATTACTTAGTTAATTATTTATATTTAATAGATAGTCCCAATCACAGAGCCATGTAGCCCAAAAAATGAACTCATCGAAATGATTGTACTTTTTATTATTTGATTTATTCATAAATATCCGAAACATTTACTTCATATAATTCAACAAGAAATTGTGCAATTTTTTCAATTACAACATTTATATATTTCTCACCTTTTTCGGCAGTAGCAGCTTTTGGGTTTCCAATTCCAGTATCCTTAGTGACAGCAGTCCATTGTCTTGGAGTCCAAGCCCATTTTTCTTTGAATGCATTTAGTTTTAGAACCTTTGCTTCACCATCACCAGATTCAGAAAGTGGAAGTACAAACTGTGGAAAAGCGTGCAGCATAAAACTTGTTTCCATTTCATCTGCATGATCACCATCACTTTCATCGAAATATGCTTTTTTATCCTCAACCAAATACCAGTTAACATTAGTAATAAATATTTTGGAATTCTTTTGAAGCTCTCTAATCATCTGCTTAAAATCATTTCCACCATGCCCATTAAGAATTACAAGCTTTTCTATTCCATGGTTTTCTAGGCTTTCAATTACATCAGCTAATATTTTTGCTTGGGTTGAAGGGTTCATATTTATGGTTAGCTTAATATCCATTTGGGAAGTGTTTACACCAAAAGGAATTGCGGGAAGAACAATAATTTTTGCTCCTTTTTCCCAAGCTATTTTGGCGGATTGTTCAGCACAATAATCACTTTCAAAAATATCTGTTCCGTATGGAAGATGATAATTATGCGCCTCTGTTGCACCCCAAGGTAAAACTGCAACTTTATAATCAATATCTTTAACTGTTTTCCAATTTGTTTCTTTTAACAAATATGGTTTCGACTCCATATATATCCTTTATTTTCATTTAATAATGAATAATTGCTTTACTAATCATTCAATATCATTAAAAATACTAAAAAAATATTTTTCAAATTTTATTTATTAAAGTAGTAAATCCAACAGATAAATTCTGTTATAACCCATCATTTTTTGTACTTAACAAGATAAAATTTATTCTATTTGTAAAATTTATTTAACTTTAAAAGGCTTTTTATTCTATTCATCATTCCAATATTAGCTCTTCCCTTCCCCACTTTTTTAAGTGAGAAGTAATAAACTCAATAACTTCTGCTTGTTGCTCTGAGCCATTTCCAGTTATTTTAATTGGTTTGCCAAATGCGATATACACTTTTTTGCTTGTATCTATTTTACCAAAATCTTTAACCAATTTTCCATTTTTCCAAGCTTCAGTAAGAAGCGCAATTGGCACAACTGGCACGTTACTCCTTTTTGCCAATTTAACGCCAAGCGAATTAAAGTTTTTTACATCAAAAACAGAAGCTCTCGTTTTTTGAGGAAATAAAACAATTGAACGCCCTTCTTTCAATCTAGCCGCACCTTGTTCCATAACTTGAGTTAAATCCTCACGAGCATTTTCACGCCCGACAATAATTGGGTGTCGAGCGCTATTAATTGGTCCAAATAACAGAGTTTTATTTAATTCTTGTTTTGTTACAAAACAAACTAATTTTTTAGGACAAATAATTCGTGGAAGCACAACAGTTTCAAGTGAACTCATGTGATTACCAATAAATACCGCTGGTCCTTCAAATGAACTTATATTTTCCATTCCACTAATTTCAAATTTGATACCAACTTTTTCTAATTCATCCATAATCATCTTAGATGAATTTACCCAATTGTATCTATCATATAAATTTTTCTTTGAAAGCTTATTTGCAAAAACAAAAATTCGAATCATCCTTGAAAAGAATCTAAACGCTGGTGAAAAAATGGATTTTTTTTCAAGATTAGGAGATGTGATGTAAACATCTTCATTTGCAAGTACATTTTTGTATTCTTTTACTATTTCCATTCGATTTCAACTATTATTTAATAATTTAGTTTTGCAAACATTGCTTAAAAGATTGCTTCAAATTAGTTTCATAAAGTCATTGCGAGGAGTTTTATCCCCAAGAAATCTGGTAAAATTGCTTCGACCAAAAATATCTTTTGATTCGCAATGACGTTTATAAATTTTAAGAACTATAACAGAATAAATCTACTTAGTGTATCTTAATAAAATTGCTTTAACCAAATTGTAAAATTTAACAGTTGCTGGAATATTTAATCTTTCATCTGGAGAATGAGCGCCTTCAATTGTTGGTCCAAAAGAAATCATATCAATTCCAGGATATTTTGCGCCGAGTAAACCAGTTTCTAATCCAGCATGAATTGCTTTAATTTTTGGCTCAGAATTATTTAACTCGCCATAAACTTCTTTTGATATTTTAAGAAGTTGCGAATCCATATTTGGCTGCCATCCTGGATAACCATCACCAGTATCAACTTTAGCAGCATTTCCAAGCTCAAAAACTGATTTTACGACATTAGAAATATTCCATTTGGCACTATCTATTGCACTTCGTTGACTTGTGCCAATTACCAACATCTCATCAATTATTCCAAGAGTTGCAAGGTTTGTAGAAGTTTCAACTAAGCCTGGAATATCTGGACTCATGGCTACAATTCCGTGTGGTGTAGCTAAAAGTACTTTTATTAAATTAACGGTAAATTCCTTTGTAAATATTTTTTCAATTTTTGAATCATTTTTTGAAAACATAACTTTTAGACCAGGGTCGTTAACATTGAATTCCAACAAAGTATCAGCAACAAATTTATCGCAAATAGCGATAACTTTTGCTTCATCACTTGGATTGATAAGAATTGTAACTTCAGCTTCACGAGGAATTGCATTACGAAGCGAACCGCCAGAAATTGATGCCAATTCAAATTCAACTTTTGATTCAATTCTATTTAGCAATTGTGCCATTAATCGAATTGCATTTGCTCTTCCGTTTGCAACATCTAAACCAGAGTGACCACCTTTAAGTCCAGTAACCATTATATCAAATGCTGATAATTTTGTGTTATTATCTGTGTAATCTAATTCAAAATAACCACGAGTGTCTTGCCCACCAGAGCATCCAACGTAAAAAGCACCATCTTCTTCCGAATCAAGATTAAGAAGAGTTCTGCCTGTAATAAATCCAGCTTGAAGTGCGTTTACGCCAGTCATACCAGTCTCTTCATCAATTGTGCAGAGTAATTCAAGCGGACCATGAATAACAGATGGGTCAGTAGCAACAGCCATTCCAGCCGCAACACCAATTCCATTATCTGCTCCAAGAGTTGTACCTTCTGCTGTAATCCAATCGCCATCGCGATAAATTTTAAGTGGGTCATTATCAAAGTCGTGATTAGTAGCTTTATTTTTTTCGCAGACCATATCAAGATGTCCTTGAATTACAATTGTTGGCGCGTTTTCATAACCTTTTGTTGCTGGAACTTTTATAACAATATTGCCAACTTTATCTTCAACAAATTCGAAATTATTTTTATTTGCAAATTCTCTAACATGCGCTCTAATTTTTTCTTCTTTTTTTGAAGGACGTGGAACTTGAGTCATTCCATAAAAATATTCCCAAACTAATTTTGGTTCTAATCCTTCAATTGCAGTTTTTGACATGTGTACTCCTTTATAATTTTAAATCTATTTATTTATATTTTTAATTTTTAGCTGTGACGAATGTTTAGAATATCACCATCTACAACAATATATTGCTTACCTTCCAAACGCCAAACTCCAGCTTCTTTGCATTTACTAAACGAGCCATGTGTAATATAATCATCATAATGAACAACTTCTGCACGGATAAATTTGTTGTAGAAATCTGTGTGGATAACACCAGCAGCATCTTGTGCAGTATAATTTTTCTTAATTGTCCAAGCACGGCATTCATCTTCACCAACCGTTAAGAATGATTGAAGACCTAATTTTTCGTATGCAGAACTTAGAATTTTTGTAAGTGCCGATTCTTTAATTCCATAATCTTCCATGAAAGTTTTTCTGTCTTCTTCATCCATTGATGAAAGTTCGTATTCAATTTTTCCGTAAAAAGGAATAATAGTTTCTTCCTTATTTGGCAAGCTCTCTCTAATTTTATTTATCGTATTATCAACATCTTCTATTGAGTTTTCGTCAAAATTGATTCCAATCAATAATGGCTTTAGTGTAAGCAATTGGTAACCAGAAAGCATTTTTAATTCATCATCTGTTAAATTAAGGCTGCGTAAAGGCTGTTCATTTTCAACGTGTGCTAAACATTTTTCAATTAAAGGTAATTCCCTTTTTAGTTTTTCATCCTTAAGTTTCAAAATTTCCTTATGTAATTTTGTAATCCTTGCTTCAAGAAAAGCCAAATCGTTAAAAAGGAATTCTGTTTCCAAAAATTCAATATCTCTAACCGGGTCAACAGTATTCATTGGATGTGCAACAGCGCTATTAGCAAACTGCCTAACAACATAAAAGAGGGCATCATTATTTTTTACGTTGTTCATAAATTGAGAAGTTATTTTAACTTTTCCATCATCAGACATTTTTAGTCCTGGAGTATCAAAAACTTCAATTGTTGCATGAACTGTTTTTTTTGGGTTAAACAATTCTGTCATTTTGTCAAGACGAGTATCTGGTATTTTAACAACTTCAATTGTAGCTTCTTCTTTGCCAGCTTGCATATCTGTATTTTCAATGCCTGCAATTGTGTTAAATAATGTTGTTTTTCCAGAGAACTGCAATCCTACTAAACCTATTTGCATAATTATATCCTAATTTTAATTGCTACACATAAAATATTTTCGTTAACTTAAATTTACTCAGAAAGAATTTGAGTATGTAATGCAATTTCTTCTAAAATGGAAGTTATTTTTAAACATGAGGGTAAATCACCAGCAAAAACAATTGCTTTTCCTTTAACGTGAATTTCAAATGCGTAACTACGTGCTTCGTTAAATGTACATTTAATAGCTTTAATAAGTTGAACTATCACCTCATCAAAAGTATGCTCATCATCATTATAGACTATTACTTTGAATGGAAATCCAATAGATACTTTCTCTTCTTTTTCGGTTTCAACAATTCCTTCTACTTGATTTTCGTTCATGTTTTTTTCCAAATTTTTACAGTCAAAGGTATTAAATTACTTTAATAAAGGAAAATTTAGTTATATTTTATTATTAAACTTTTTGCAAATTTTTAGGAGTACAAATGAAAATAGTTGTTTGTGTTAACCATGTTCCAGATACTGCAACACGGATTAACATATCTTCAGATCAAAAAACACTTGATTCAAATGGAGTAACCTACATATTAAATCCATATGATGAATATGCAATTGAAGAAGCATTAAAAACTAAGGAATCTATTGGTGGGGAAATTGTAGCAATTAGTCTTGGAAAAGAAGCAAATAAAGAAACTTTACGCAAAGTGCTTGCTTTGGGGGTGGATAATGCTGTTCTATTAAAAACTGATGAAATATTGGATTCCCTTTCTGTGGCAAAAAGCCTTGCTAACGAAATTAAAGCTCAAGAAGCAGATTTAGTTTTTATGGGAAAACAATCAGTTGATTTTGATAATTCGATAATGGGACAATTAGTTGCGGCGCTTTTAAAATTTAATATAGTTTCAACGGCAATTTCATTTAATTTGGATGGAAATAAAATAACTGCGGAACGCGAAATTGAAGGTGGTAAAGAAACAATTGAAACCACAATTCCAGCAGTTATCACAGCGCAAAAAGGTTTAAACGAACCACGTTATGCATCTCTAAAAGGAATAATGGCAGCGAAGAAAAAAAATATTGAAGAAAAAGAAATTACGTCAACAAATAATTTTGTTAACGTTCTAGAAATGAAAAAACCTATAGCCAAACCAGCTGGTAAAATAGTTGGCGTGGATTCAAGTGCTGTTCCAGAATTAGTGCGTTTATTAAAAGAAGAAGCTAAAGTTATTTAGGAGTGAATAATGGCAAATAAAGTTTTAATATATGTTGAACAAAGAGATGGCAATATTAAAAAATCATCTTTTGAAGTTTTGAAAAAAGGTAGTGAATTAGCGTTATCACTAAATGCTGAAGTTGAAGCTATAGTAATAGGTAACGAAATTAATAATTTAGAAAATGTTGGTGTATATGGTGTTAATAAAATTACTAATCTAAAGAATTCTGAACTAGCAAGTTATTCTGTTTCTGCTTATTCTGAATTATTGAATAATTTTGTTGAAGAAGCTGATGCTGATATAATTTTACTTGCAAATACATCCATGGGAAAAGACCTTGCACCAGCACTATCTGTAAAGTTAAATTGTGGATTAGTGATTGATTGCACAGAGTTGGATGTAATAAACAATAATATTATTGCAACAAAACCAATATATGCTGGTAAAGCATTAACTATTTTAGAAACAAATTCTCCAAAGTCTATTTATACACTTCGACCAAATGTTTTTACAGTTGGGCAAATTTCTAATTCTATTGCAGAAGTAATAACTAAAAATATCGATTCGGTAAATTTATCGAACAAAGCTACTCTTGTTACAAAAACTGAAGGTAAATTGGATGTGACCGAAGCAGATATTATTGTTTCTGGTGGAAGAGGTTTAAAAGCTGCAGAAAATTTTGGGATGATTGAAGAATTAGCATCGTTACTTGGTGCTGCTACAGGAGCTTCACGTGCAGTTGTGGATGCTGGTTGGAGACCACATAGTGAACAAGTTGGACAAACTGGAAAAACTGTTTCTCCAAATTTGTATATTGCAGTTGGAATTTCTGGCGCAATTCAACATCTTGCAGGAATGCAGTCTTCAAAATTTATTGTAGCTATAAATAAAGATAAAGATGCACCTATTTTTAGTGTTGCAGATTATGGAATTGCCGGTGATGCTTTTGAAGTTATACCAGCACTAATTAAAGAGATAAAGAAAAACAATGCATAAAGTTCAAGTAGAAATATTAGGATTATCATCAAGCCCTTCTGCTGGAGGGGCTTATGCTCTATTGCTTAGAGAAGTATATGGACAAAGACGTTTACCAATTATTATTGGACAATTTGAAGCGCAAGCAATTGCTTTAGAACTTGAGGGAATTAAGCCTCCTCGTCCACTTACTCACGATTTATTAAAAACACTTGTTGATAATTTGGGCGTAACTGTTTTAGAAGTTATAATTGATGAATTGCGCGATAATACTTTTTATTCAAAAATTGTAATGGATATTTCTTCACTACAAAATAGTATTGATGCTAGACCAAGTGACGCAATTGCATTAGCTGTTAGAACATTGTCCCCAATTTATGTTGCAGAAACAGTTATGCAGCTTGCTTCATTTATTCCTTCTGAAAATGATAAACGAGATATCTTTACTAAAGATGAAGATGATAGAAATGATAGAAATGACAGAATAACAGACAAAGACACAAAAAGCGCTTCTTTACAAGACCAATTAAGAGAATCAATTGAAAAAGAGGACTATGAAAGAGCTGCTAAATTGAGGGATGAAATTGATAGAATTAGTGGTAAAAACAACTAATTGAAAACTATTTTGCCAATTTCACACTCTAAACAATTATTTTTGGAACAATAATTTCTGTAAAGTTCAATCATGCCTTGAGCATAAATAGTATTATTAATAAGAGGTTCAATTCCAAGACTATTTGATACTTCCCTAGTTATTTTATTATCATCTTTTTGTTTAAATAAATTGTAAATATGTAGAATTTTCTTTGATTGTTCCTTCTTGCCAAAAGCATCAAAATAAACCATAAAAAATGGTAAGATAATATTCACCATAATCTCATCGGCACGTGAAAACCCTATAAAATATTTAATTTCATTTTTAGCTGGTTGATCAAATATGTAATGAGTTTTCCAATATCCCTTAGATCTAATAATTAACAAAGAACGTATTGAATTTATAAGAATGGAAATGTTTTTTATCTCATCAATTTTTTGGATTATAACTCCAATTAAGTTGCTATGTAAAATCATATCTAAATATTGAATACCGCCCATTATACGAATAGTTGGAAAATTTTGAGGACGAATTCTGAAAAAATGCCAATCTGTTTCACTAAACTTTTGACCATCATAATTCTTACCAATTATTTCCCATATATTTGCAAGTTGAAGTGTATACTCGGAGACTTCTTCTTTTGGTAAGTTTTTAACTTCTGGAATTAGTCCAGAAACATTAAAAAATAAAGATTCAAGTTCAATGAAATTATTTTTATTAATATGCGCATTAATAAAATCAATATTTACACTACGCGCCAGCTTAAGCATTATTTCTTTATTTTGAGTATATCCAAGAGATTCAAAAAGTAATTCATAAAGAAGTTGCTGCCAAATATTTTTATCCTTAAAATCTTTGCTTGTAAATTCCCTTTTTGCAAATTCTGGATGTAGACTGTATCTAATTGTTGGTTCCTTCAGGTTTAAATCACTAATATATACTAACTCTTTTAATCTTTGATATATTCTATCGCATTTTTTACTGAAGCGTTCAATTCCCAACTTTGCAATAAATTCTTTTTTAGTATTCAATTCCACCGAATCTGAAATAGAATTGCAACGAATAAAACCATTATTATTGTCATTCCTTTCCTGAATTATTGAATTAACTTTCGTAAAAAGTTCCTTTTTAACAAATTTTCCAAGAGTTAATGTCGGTACTTTTCTTCCATCTTTTGTATAAATATAGTGTTGATTATTTTTATTTATGAGTGAAATATGAAGAATTACTTTATTGTATTTAGAATCTATATTATGCCCATGTGTTTTCCAATTATTGTAATCGCTATCTATTTCAATATCACCAACATAAACAAGGTTTCCAATTCGTAAGCGAGCACTTTTAAAATCGGGACCAGAAGCAGAATTGTTGTGTTCTCCAATGCTTAGAACGGATACAATATCACCTGATTGTGTTTGAAGTGTGGAAGTAAAAGATTGCTTTTTCCAAATGTTTTGCAGTTCATTTTCACTTATGTCTTGAGACTTTATCATATGAAGCTCAATTAGCTAACTCTTTGTTTTGGATGTTCAAAACATAACCATAATTTTAAATCAATACAATTTAATTGTTGCTTCCTAAATAGATTATTAAGGATTGCAGTTTTAACTTTTTATTTAAATTTCATTAATAATCTTATTGTAATTTTCTAAAATGTTTCTACCTACTTCTGCAAATTTTTCAGTGCTGTCTGCATAAATAAGTGCTCTACTTACATTTATTAAATAATTATTATTCTTGTTTTCTTTAAAAGCACTAACTATTCCTTCTAAATCACCACCTTGAGCTCCAACTCCAGGTAATAAAACAAATAAATCTCCAAAATCACTAATATTATCCTTTAACTCATCCAGATTAGTGGCTCCAAACACAATTCCAAGATTATTGTTTTTATTCCATTCATTAACTTTAGCAATAACTTCTTGGTAAACTTTTCTTCCTGTAGTTAATTCAAGTTTTTCAAAGTCAAATGATCCTGGATTGGATGTAAGAGCAAGAATAAAATGGATATTTTCTCTGTAATCTATAAATGGTGATAAGGAATCATAACCCATATAAGGGTTTAATGTTGAAGAATCTAGTTTAAAATGTTCAAACATAGACTGCGCATACATTGAAGAAGTATTTCCAATATCACCACGTTTAGCATCACCGATAACCAGAATATTATCTGGAATTAATCTAAGAGTTTTTGAAAGTAAACTAAAACCCTTCTGACCTTCTTTTTCATAGAAAGCAAAATTAATTTTATATGCAGCTGCAATATCATGTGTATTATCAATAATTGCTTTGTTAAAATCCAGAATTGCATTTTCATTATTTCTTAAATGAGGGGGAATTTTGTTGATATCAGTATCAAGCCCCACACAAATATGAAATCCCTTTTGCAATTTCGAATTAAGTTTTTCTTTTGGTGACATAAACAACTTCCTTATTAAATGTTATGTTTTCTGTTTCGATAAATATTTAATACAACTCCAATTAAAAACATATTAGCAATTAATGAACTACCACCATAGCTTATAAAAGGAAGTGGTAATCCAATTACTGGAGTAATACCCAAGTTCATACCAATATTGATAGAAAAATGAATAAATAATAAAGTTAAAATTCCAACAACTGTAAGCTTACTAAACTTATCTCTTGCTAAGGAGGTAAGATTTAATAAGCGTAGGAAAAGAACTAGAAAAATTGCTAAAATTAGTATACTTCCAATAAAACCAAATTCCTCACCAACTACACAATAAATAAAATCTGTCCATTGTTCTGGAATAAACCGTAATTGAGTTTGGTTGCCTTGCAAAAATCCTTTACCAAATAATCCACCAGAACCCATTGCAACTTTAGCTTGCATTGCATTATAGCCAGATCCAAGAGGGTCAGAAGCAGGATCTACAAAAGAAAGTAAGCGACTAACTTGATGTGGTTTTAATATTTTGAGTAAAAAATCAAATATAAATCCAGTAGCTAAATTAATAACGAATACGGCTCCACTAATAAATAGGTTTTGCTTAAAATAAAAGAGCGCAATAATTACCATTAATAGGGCTATCAGAAATGGAATTGTACCAAAAAGTGAAGCAAATAATATTATTCCAGGAGAGAGAACAACAAATAATCCAAATAAATCTAAACCACTCCAGAATATCATAACCAGAGAAATGCCTGCAAAAACAATAGCAGTTCCCATATCAGGTTCCAGAAGAATTAGAAATATTGGAACAAGACCTATTAGAACAGTAAAGAATAAATCTTTAAGATTATTAATATCTATTTTTGTATTGGTAAGCCAATATGACAAAAAGAAAATTAACCCAATCTTACCAAATTCAGAGGGTTGAAACCCAAACGAACCTATACTCATCCAGCTTTTAGCACCATAGATTGTGTTGCCAAAAAACAAAACCATTATTAATAATAGTAATGAAAATAAATAAGACGGCAATGCCATTATTCTAAAAGTTCTTGCTGGCAATAAAAAAACCACAAATAATTCTAAAAATGATATCATTATAAAAAATATTTGCTTATTTAAATTACCTTTTGCAGTTGGATGATTATATGTAGCACTATATATTGATACCAAACCAATAATTAACAATACAGTAACTGAAAAAAACACGACAAAATCAAATTTGTCTTTTAGCTTATAACTTATTTTCAATTTGATGCCTCATTATTAATTTTTAATAAATCATCATCCTTTTTTTTATCTTTTTCAAGATACGCTTTGATAATTTTTTGTGCCATAGGAGCAGCATATGTGCTTCCATATCCAACATTTTCAACAATTACAGCTACAGCTATTTTAGGATTATTCGACGGTGCAAAAGCAATAAAAATTGAGTGATCCTTTCCATGAGGGTTCTGAGCAGTACCAGTTTTTCCACTAATTGAAATATTTGGTAGTTTAATATTACGGCCTGTTCCTTTGGCTGAACTAACAACTCCTTCCATTGCTTCTCTAATAAATTTAAATGTTTTTTCACTAACATTAGTTTTAATTGAATCATAGTGAAACGACACAAACTCATTAGTTTTACTATCAATATAACCTTTGCCAAAATGTGGCACTTTTGTTACTCCATTATTTGCCAGCAAAGCAGTATATTGCACTAATTGAATAGGTGTTGTAATAATTTCACCTTGTCCAATACCAATACTAAGTAAGTTACCATCCGACCATTTACCCTTACCATAAACTTTATCGTAATATTCTCTGCTTGCAATAAGACCACTAGATTCTGGAGAAATATCGATATTTGTTTTCATTCCAAGGTGAAACATTTTAGCATATTTGCTTAGTTTATCTATGCCAAGTTTAAGAACTACTTTATAAAAATATGTATTACAAGATTCTTCAATTGCTTCTTTCATGTCAACTTTTCCATGGAAATGTGTACATTTAAAAAATCTATTTCCAAATTGCAAGCCACCATTACAATTAACGGAATATGTGGTGTCTAAAATTCCCTCTTCTAAAGCAGCAATAGCAACAAGCATTTTAAAAGTGGAACCAGGAGAATACATAGAAAGAGTTCCTCTATTAAACAGAGGTTTACTAGGATCATTTCGTAAACTATCCCAAAGTGTGTTTGAAGTAATATCAGCAAAATCTGATAAATCAAATTGAGGTGTGCTTATATAAGCTAATATTTCACCATTAGCAGGGTCTACGGCAATAGCTACTCCCTTATACTCTTTCATTAACTCTTCGGCTGTTTTTTGAGTTTGGTAATCTAGAGTTAGCACAACATCACTTCCTTTTATTGCTGGAATGTCACTTTTGCCTTCATTATGCCTATAAACTATTTTTTGGCTAGAGTTTACAACAAGAAACTCATTACCCTTGTTTCCTCGCAAATATTTTTCGTATTCTTTTTCAATTCCACTAAAACCAACATTATCACCTATTGAATAAAAATCATCGCTCTTTTTTAACGCTTCTCTTCCAATTTCTTTTGTATATCCAAAAACATGTGATGCATTTACACCAAAAGAATAATCTCTTTGGGTTTCAACAATATAATCTAATCCAGGAAGTTTAGAATGGTTCTCTTCAAACCATGATATTACATTATAATTTACTCCTCGCATAAGATTTGTAGGTTTGTATTTTGAAAAATTACGATACTGATCTAGTAACTTCTTAATATAGCCTGATTTAACATTTATAATTGATTCAATTATTTTAGAGTTACTTGTATCGTATAAATCTGGAGTTATCTGCAATGTAAATGAAGGTTTATTTCCAACTAAAATCTCAAGATTTCTATCAAATAAAATTCCTCTTGGTGCATTAATTTGAACTGTTTTAATGCTATTATCTTTCGATTTTTCTTCATATTTATTTGACTCTAATAATTGCATTTTAACTAATTGAAAAGTTTGAATTGATATCATTCCAACAATTACTATAAATACAATTCTTCGGCGAAGACTGGAGCCAAAGTAGTTCTCTTTCACAATTTATTCCTTGGAATGAGATAAAGAGATAATGCAAAAATAATGTTGTATACTGAGGAAAATAAAGCAAATGTAATAAAACTAAAATTACTTTCAACTATAATACCTTCAGTTCCTAAAACTGAATAAAACAAAAAGAATATAAATGAGGAAAGCAGAAGCGCAAAAATAAATATGTGAATATTCAACAAAATATCCTTAAAATCTTCCTTATAAAAGTACCCAGCAATGAATGCTGCAAGGGTAAATGAAAACATTCCACTTCCAAGCAAACTGGAACTTGCGGTATCATATAGTATTCCAATAAAAAAAGCAAAAATTGTTCCCGCAATCTGTCCGTATCTAAATGAATATAAAAGTACATAAATTAACACAATATTTGGAATAATATTACTTATTGAAATAAGTGGAATTACTACTAACTGAATTGGCAATAAAACAAGTGCTATTAATATTGGAAAAACAATTTTATTTATCATCTATTTACTCAACAAGTTAAGATCCAGACTATCTATCTGACTGCTTTTTACAACAGAGAGTACAAAAACATTTTTTACTGAATTAACATCTACAAATGGTTGAACAACAATTTCACTCAACAAACCAGAAATATTAGATCGTCTTTCAACAACTAATCCAATGGGAATAGATGGAGGAACTATAGTACTTAAAATTGAAGTTACCACTCTATCACCTTTATTTACATCAGCTGTTGTTGGAATATTACGAATTACTAATACATCACCACTCCAGGAAATTACGCCTTGAATATTACTTTTAGGAACAGTTGCTGATATTTTAAGCGAAGAACTTGTTAATGTTTGAACAAGCGAATAATCATTTGAAACTTCTGTTACAATTCCAATTAATCCTTGTTCATTCATAACAGGCATACTTTTGCGAATACTATCTTTAATACCAACATTAATAATAAAAAGACCTTGAGTGCTTGAAATATTCTTAGCTACAATGGCGGCTGGAATAAGATTATAATCAGAAGTTATTTCAAATTTCAATAAAGATTTAAGTTCTTCATTTTCAAGAGCAAATTCACGCATCATATTTACTTCAAGCATTAATTTTGCATTTTCAATTTGCAACTCGTTTAATTCGGAATTTTCTGTTGAAACAATAGAGTACAGAACTTCTGCCCAAACGGCAAACGACGCAAAAGCATAACGTCTAATTTTTTTTATTTCTGGATTACTGCTTTGTGTTAAAATAATTAAAGAAATAATAAGTAAAATGAATAATAAAATATATTCCTTAGATAAATTAAATATTTTTCTAAAAATTATTTTCATTAGTAACTTCTTTTACGGATAAACACCTTTGAATATTTGTTAATATTTTCAATTGATTTTCCAGTACCTCTAACAACTGCTGTTAAGGGATCTTCGGCAACATGAACAGGTAATTTAGTTTCCATTTTTAAACGTTCATCCAAACCTTTTAGCAAAGCACCACCGCCTGTTAGCATAATTCCTCTATCAAGAATATCTGCAGAAAGCTCTGGCGGAGTTCTTTCCAATGTTTGTTTAACAGCTTCAACAATTTGAATAACGTTTTCATTTAATGCATCTCTAATTTCAACAGAACTAACTTCGGTAGTTTTAGGAATACCACCAATAAGATCGCGCCCTTTTACCTGAATAGTAATTTCTTCTTTTAATGGCATTGCAGAACCAACTTCACATTTTATCATTTCTGCCGTTCTTTCACCAACAAGAAGATTATAATTTTTTTTGAAAAACTGCATAATTGCATTGTTCATCTCATCACCAGCAATTCTGATTGATTCTTGATTAACAATTCCAGCCAATGAAATAATTGCAATCTCGGTAGTTCCGCCACCAATATCAATAATCATATTTCCAGCAGCAGCTTCAACATCAATACCAATACCAATAGCAGCAGCCATTGGTTCATATATTAAATGAACTTCTTTAGCGCCAGCATGTTCCGCACTATCACGCACGGCTCTTTTTTCAACTTCTGTAACTCCGCTTGGAATAGCAACAACAATTCTTCTAGTAGAAAATGCACCTTTACTTGCCCTTTTTAAGAAAGCTCTAATCATGCCTTCAGCTATTTCAAAATCGGCAATTACCCCGTCACGCATTGGACGAGAAACTCTAATTTCTTTGTGTTCTCTTCCCTGCATTGCCTTTGCTTCGTTACCAATTGCTATTATTTTTTTTTGTGTTCCTATCAAATGCAACTATTGAAGGCTCGTTAAGTACAATGCCCTTTCCTTTAATAAAAATTAAAGTATTTGCCGTTCCTAAATCCATTGCTACATCTATTGAAAGAAAATCTAAGATTCCCATTATTTTCCTTAATGTTTAAAATTTCTTATTCCAGTAAATATCATTGATATATTTTTCTCATTTGCCGCGGCAATTACTTCATCGTCTCTAACTGAACCACCTGGTTGAATAACAGCTACAATTCCACTTTCGGCAATTGCAAGTAATCCATCAGCAAACGGAAAGAATGCATCGGAAGCGGCAACCGCGCCAGTTAAATCGTGTTTGTGTTCAGTTGCTTTCATAACCGCAATTTTTGAAGAGTCTAAACGAGACATTTGTCCCGCACCAGCACCCAATAATTTTTTATCCTTAACATAAATAATTGCATTTGATTTTGTATGCTTGCAAATTATCCAGGCAAATTTTAAATCTTCCAATTGTTTACTATCAGGTTTCAATTCCGTAACTACATCAAGTTTTAATTCACCACTTTTAGAATTATCAATTGTTTGGGCAATAACACCACCCGGAATATTTTTTATTAAATATTTATTTTCACTATCGTTCTTCAATTCTTTTAATAAACGACGGTTCTTTTTCTTCTTTAATATTTCTAATGCTTCATCATCATAATCTGGTGCTACAATAATTTCGAGAAATATGTCGTTTAATTTCAATGCAGTAGCAACATCAACTTTTGTGTTAAATGCGACAATGCCTCCAAATGCTGAAACTGGATCACCTGATAAAGCTTTATCATAAGCATCAACAACATTTTCACCAGTAGCCGCACCTGCTGCATTTGTATGCTTAATTATTGCGCAAGAAATTGGCTCCAGTTCGTTAACCAAATCAACCGCGGCTATTAAATCAACAATGTTATTATACGATAATTCCTTTCCGTGAATAACATCGAAGTAATCGTAAAAATCACCAGCTATAAAAGCTTTTTGATGTGGATTTTCACCATAACGAAGTTCATTCTTTATTGGAATATTCAATCTTATTGCTGTTTTCTCAATATTAAACTCTTTTTCGAAATAATCTGCGATTAAGGTATCATAATAAGAAGTGTGAGCAAATGCAGCAGCAGCAAGCTTTTCGCGAGTTTCTAGTTTAATTCCACCTTCTGATAATTCTGTAAGAAACTTATCATATTGATTTGGATTAGTTAGAACAGAAACATACTTATAATTTTTTGCTGAAGCTCTTATAAGAGATGGACCACCAATATCAATATTTTCAATTTTTTCACCAATACTAATATCATCACGTTTTACAACTTCTGGAAAAGGATAGAGATTTACGCATACTATATCAATAGGTAATACATTATTTGCTTCCGCTTCCTTTTGATCTAATTCATTGTCACGACGCATTAAAATGCCACCAAATATTTTAGGTTGCAATGTTTTAACTCGTCCAGAAAATATTTCAGGAAATGAGGCGTATTCTTCAACTCCGGTATAATTAAGACCAGCATCACTAATTGTTTTAGCAGTTCCTCCAGTTGCCAAAATTTCGTAGCCAAAATCAATTAATTTTTTGGCAAAATTCACAATACCGTTTTTATCAGAAACACTAATTAATGCTAACTTTTTCAATTTCTTTCCTAATGTTATAATAAATAAATTCTATTGTTTTTTTCAATTACCTTGTTATCTGAAAACTTTATGATAACTTTTGGTAAAAGACTATGCTCAACTTTCAACACTTTTTCAGCAATTTCTTCAGGTGAATTTGCGTCACTAATATCAACACACTCTTGAGCAATTATTTTTCCGTTGTCATAAATCTTATCCACAAAATGAACTGTTGCTCCAGAAACTTGTGCTGATTTTTCAAAAACAGCTTTGTGAACATTCAACCCATACATTCCTTTGCCACCAAAAGATGGAAGAAGTGCGGGATGAATATTAATTATTTTCTTTTCAAAATTTTCAATTAATATATCTGGAATTTTTTTCAGAAATCCAGCAAGTACAATCAAATCTGTTCCCATTTTTTTTAGGATGGAAACAAGTTCAGAATAAACTACAGAATCTTTTCCTTCGTTTTGGGAAACAGAATATGTCGGGATTCTATAATTCTCTGCAATTTCAAAGGCTGGGCATTCAATTTTATCACTAACAACACAAACAATTTCAATTTTAATTTCCGTTTGAGCTATCGAATTTATGATGGCTTTGAGGTTTGAACCTCTGCCTGAAACAAACACAGCAATTTTATACATTTAATCCAACAATTTAACTTTTTAAACTAACCAAATGTGAAAATAAATTCAATTATACACTTAATTTTTACAAAGTTTGTGAAAGTTATTCTTTAATTTTAGCAAGTTTCATCGAAAGATTAACTAATAACCTCTGTAGCTTGTTATCAGAATCGTGAATGCTGTTTAATGCCAATTTGAAAGTATCATTTGAATCTGAATACTTTTTGTCATTAAACTCTTGCAAAGATTTCAAATACAAATATTTTGGAAACTCCTTATATCCCTCAAACTTAGAATTATCTTTATATTTGTTTAAAACATCCAAGGATTTATCAAACTTATTCATATTTTGAAAAGCATCAATCTTTACTAAATCAGAATTAAATTGTGCTTCTTTCGTCATTTTTTTTGTATCAAACTTTTCCAGAGTTTCATTTGCATCTAAATACTTTCCTGATTCTAAAAAATTATTTGCTTTAATTATTAATTTATCATTATCCGAAAACATTAAATCAAAATATTTTTGGCTTCGCTCATTTGCATCAAAATCTTCAGCAATATTAAGATTTCCATTTCTAGCCAGAATATAGTGCTTTTGAGCTTGCAATTTTTCATTCAACATTTCATATGACAAAGCAATTTTCAAATTAGATATACCAGTATAATCTGGCGAGGAAGTCTTTGCGATAAAATGCTCATATTCCTCAATAGCTTCTTTAAATCTATTTTGTTTAAATAATACTTCACCTTTTAAAAACATTGATAACGCATAAGTCTGAATAAAATTTGGATTTGGTATTTCATAAATTATATGATTCAATATTTCTTCGGCTTTTTTCAGTTGCCTTTTATCAATTTGTAAAATCGCATATTGATAAAGGAATAATTCATTTTGGGGATATTCCTTAACTATCTTTGATAATAAATCTTCAGCTTTATCATACATAGCGTTATATTCGGTATAGATTTTACCTAAATGATAAGCTGCTTCTGCTTTACAACTTTTACAATTGTAATAAGCAAGTTTAATATTTTCCAAACCACCTAATTTATCGCCCTCTAAACCAGCAATAGAAATAGCCCATCCTAAAAATCCAGGAACAAAGCCTAAAGCGTATTGAATAGTCCCAAGTGGAAGTCGTGGAGCGTAATAATTTTTATCTAAATCAATTGCATCTTCAAAATAACCAAGTGCACTCTTTGTTGACCAGAATGCATCCATGCTATTTTTTTCAGAGGAATTAAAAATAGAATTGAGAAAATAAATATTGCCCAAATTATAATTAACTAATGCATTTTCTGAATCATTTTCAAATTCCTTTTCGGCTTTAGTTAAAGCAATTTTATAGAATTTATTGAACTTATTTTTACTTGAAGAATCTTTGTTAGCTAAATAAAACCAAAGGCTATTTCTACTAATTAAATAATAGCCTATTGAGGATTCTGGAAATAATTCAATAATTGTTTTAAATGTTTTTTCAGCTTTAATAAAATTAAATTGAAAAGATTGCTCGTTTCCAATTGAAACGAGCGAGTCTAATTTTGATTTGGAAAACAATGTTAATGTTGAGGTGACAAATAAAATAATAAAAAGGAGATAACGCATTAATTAGAACTTCCTTTTTGTGTAATTTTTGCTGCTTTTATAAATTCTCTAAATAAAGGATGTGCTTTTGTTGCACGCGATTTAAGTTCTGGATGAAATTGAACCCCAACGAACCATGGATGATTTTCAAGTTCAATCATTTCAACTAATTCTTTATCAGGCGAAAGTCCGCTTATAATAAGTCCATTTTTTACTAATTCTGGTATAAATTTATTGTTCACTTCATAACGATGCCTATGGCGTTCAGAAATTTTTTCCTTTTTATATGCTTTATATGCCTTTGTTCCTTTTTGCAGTTCACAAGGATAAGCACCCAATCTCATTGAACCACCTTTAAGTTTCACTTTTAACTGTTCTGGCATTAAGTGAATTATATCGGTCTTTGTATTCACAAATTCAGTACTGTTAGCATTTTTTAAACCACATACATTGCGAGCAAACTCAATTGCTGCTGTTTGTAATCCAAGACAAATTCCCAAAAACGGAATATTATTTTCTCTCGCATATCTAATTGCTTCTATTTTTCCTTCAATTCCTCTTTCGCCAAATCCTCCAGGAATTAAAATACCATCATAGCTTTTTAATACTTCTGCAACATTACTTTTAGTTATATTTTCTGTACTTAAGTAATCTGCTTTAACATGCACATGATTTTCAGCACCAGCATGAATAAATGCTTCATCTATGCTTTTGTAAGCATCTAAAAGTCCTGTATATTTACCACATACAGCAATTTTTACTTCTCGTTCTGGTTTTTTAAGCTGCCCAACAAAATTACCCCATTTCTCGAGATTAATATTTAAATCTGGCAAATTTAATCTGTTTAAAACTATATTATCCATTTCTTGTTTGTGCAAAACTAATGGAACTTCGTAAATAGTTTTACAATTATAAGCCGAAAAGACTTCGTTTTTCTGCACATTACAAAACAAAGAAATCTTCCTTTTAATATCATCATGCAAAGGGTCATCAGAGCGACAAACTAATAAATTTGGTTGAATTCCTAATTCCAATAGTGCTTTAACACTGTGCTGAGTTGGTTTTGTTTTCACTTCTCCTGCAGCTGATATATATGGAACGAGAGTAACATGTATTGATAAAGCATTTTCTCTGCCAAGTTCAACCATCAATTGCCGTATTGATTCAAGAAATGGTAAACTTTCAATATCACCAATAGTTCCACCAATTTCTGTAATAATTATATCGTATTTATTTGTCTCGCCAATTGCAAGCATTCTTCTTTTAATTTCATCGGTTATATGTGGAATAACCTGAACGGTTGCACCAAGATAATCTCCTCTTCTCTCTTTTGAAATAACATCAAAATAAACTTGTCCAGTTGTTGTGTTATTAGCCTTGCTCATGCTAACATCTAAAAATCTTTCATAATGACCCAGATCAAGATCTGTTTCAGCCCCATCATCTGTAACATAAACCTCTCCATGTTGAAATGGAGACATTGTACCAGGATCCACATTGATGTATGGATCAAATTTTTGAATTGTGACACTATAGCCACGAGATTTAAGCAGAAGACCTAATGATGCCGCAGTTATACCTTTACCTAATGATGATACAACACCACCGGTAACAAAAATATACTTAACGTTTTTCTTGTTTTTCATTTTAACCGTTTTTTTTTGGGAATTAAACTTTGGACTCAAAGATAACAAATTTTCTAATAACCTCTAAAATTTTAAGCCTCTAAATGATTTTATTTTTTTGATTAGAGACATCTGCTCAATTCAAACTCATTTATAGTACTTTTGTTTTATTTATAAATGCAAATAATACATTATTTTCTTTTATGGAAAAGATTAGATAGTCTGCATTAACATTATTCTCTCTTATTAATTCATTTTTGTCTTCATTTAAAAATTTATTCATAATTACATATTTTGTTGTATCATCTTTTCTTCTCAACCTCCACTTTTTTAGTGTACCTTCAAAATGAACAACCTTCATTTCTTTCGATTTTGCAACCCAGAGTGACTGTTTACAAGTAACTGAAAATCCCATTTTTGGTTTCCAACAAAAATAAACATCCCGCTAACGGGTTGTTTACTGTACTATCAAAAGATTCGACACGATTAGTTAAGGAGAAAAGTGGAAATATTTTTTCATTCACAGCACTATCCTGTTCATGATGAACAAATATATGTTATAAACAGTAATTGTATTATCGTAACAGGATTTGTTTTTATTATTTCCCTTTATTCAGGTTATAATTTTCTAAAACTATTTTGTGGAACTTATCATTTTTTATAATATGGATTCAATTCTTCAATCATTTCTGTTGAAACCCAATAATAGTTGCTATTTGAATAACCACCATTTGGAACAGGATAACCTCCACAGAAGAAAAGATATTTTCCATCATAACTCAAAGTTGGAAACCAGATATTGTCAATTTTTAATATGTGGCTTAAACAAATTGCTTCCGTCCATTTACCATCTAATGATTTAAAGCTAACATAAAGATTCATCATTCTAGAATATCCACATGGACGATTTGAAATAAATAAGATATAGCTATTGTCTGGAGCCATAGTTGGTTCAGTATCGGCAAATTCTGAATTTATTTCTGAACCTAAAATCACTGGTTCCAAATATTTACCATTAGCGAATTTTGAATAATAAATATCAGAACCTCCTGATTTTCCATTAACAATATTCTTATTATCACGACAAAAATAAATTGAACTATCCTTTGCTATCCATGGTTGCGATTCATCTTCACAAGTATTTATGGGAGGGCCTATATTGTAAGGAGAACTCCATTTATCACCAATTCTTTCTCTAAACCAAATGTCAATATCTTTGCTACCTTCATCACCACTAAACGCAGCTCTCGATTGGTAAAATAATCTATTTCCGTCCGCAGTATATGTTGGACCATTTTCTTTTTGAGCTGTAGAAAAAAATGATTCCTCAGGTGATATCCATGTTCCATCATTTTTCTGTTTAATAAACAAATTTTTATTAAATGGTTCTCTATTGCTGTCAGTTGTATTTATCACCCAAAATACTTCTTTGCCATCTGGGGAAAATAGTAGTTTACCGTGAAGATATTTATACATATTAAATATTTCCGGCATAAAAACTTCTGGAGTTGTGCCTGGCGGCTTTTGACCAAAGTAAGGTCCATTTAAGACTGGGAATTCTTTATGAATATTTTGGCAAAACATAATAGAAACACTCAAGAGAATAAAAGAAAATATTAGTGATTTTCTGCTCATATACATCCCTCCATTTTTATTAAAATTTGAGAGTTTAATAGTATATCAAATTTTGTGTGCATAAAATATTCTTGGTATAACCTTTTATTTATTGCACCTAATGCAAGCTTATCTTTCTGTTTGAATTCTGATATCATTTCATTCCACCAAGAAATATTAGAAATGATACTTGTCTTTTAATATCGGCAAGTATGTTCTGCCAATTTCAAGAGATGTTTTTTTGTTATCGCTCATTACAGCTGAATATTTGCCAGTGAATGATTTTTTAATCTTATTTATATGTGCTGTGGCAGCAATTACACTTTTATGAATTCTTACAAATTTATTTGGGTCTAGGATTTCTTCGAGTTTTTTTAATGTAAAATCAAGGAAATATTCGTGGTCAAAAGTTTGCAAAAAAACATATTTATCTGAGGAATTGAACCAATAAACTGAATCCGTAGGAATTAACAAAATTTCATCTTTTACTTTTACGGAAAAATGCTCTGGATATTTCCCTCTTTCAATCATATTTTTTAAAATTGAAAGTAATTGTGGTTCAAGCTTCTCGTTCATCAAAATTACTTTATCAATAGCTTTTTTAACTCTCTCTAATGAAGTTGGTTTTAGAAGATAATCGACAGCGTTTTCCTCAAAAGCTTTTATAGCATACTTATCGTAAGCTGTAACAAAAATAATTTTGGGAAGATGTGTAATTTTTTCAAGAACTTGAAATCCGGATAATTCTGGCAAACGTATATCCAAAAACACAAGGTCAGGTTTAAGAGACGAGATTAACTTAACAGCACTAGTGCCATCTTCAGCTTCTCCAATTATTTCAATTTCGGGAAAACTAGAAAGAAGATTTCTCATACGCTCCATTGCTGGAATTTCATCTTCAACAAGCAGTGTTCTAATTTGCATAAGGCAACTTTAATGTGATTAATGTTCCACCGGTTTCGCATGGAAGGATTTCGAAAACAGCTTTACCTGAATAAATCAATTTTAACCTTTGCTCAATGTTGTATAAACCAAAACCCGAACCTCTATAATTTTGTTTTATTCCAACACCATTATCTTTGACATTAATTACATAGCAATCTCCATCAGGTTGAATATTTATTTCAATTTTTCCACCTTCTTTTTGAGGTGATAATCCATGTATAATTGCATTCTCCACTAGTATTTGTAAAATCAATGGAGGAAATTGAGTTCCTGCGAGATTTTCATCAACAATAATTTCATAACTGAGTCGCTCCCCCATTCTCGTTTTTTCTATTTCAAGATATTCTGTAATTAATTGTAATTCATCTTCTAGTTTTATTAAAGCATTATCTGGTAATGTTAGTACTTTTCTGTATATATCGGATAAATTAAAAATAATTTTTTCTACTTTTTCAGGCTGATTATGAACCATACCCATCATAGTATTAAGAGTATTGAACAGAAAGTGGGGGTTAACTTTTGACTGTAGAATAGAAAGTTTTGATTCAATCTGCAACCTTTTAAGCTGTTCATTTTCTTGCAATTTTGTTTCGAGATTTGAGGATGCTTTAAGGTGAAGGAAATATAAAATACAGATAACAGAGAATGATGTTATTATTATAATATTTATACTGATAATAAAAAGATGCCAAACATTTACCTCGTAAGTATCAAGTCCACAAAAATATGATCCACAGAAAACAGCAAATTTTAATGAAATAGCAATAGTTGCAGTAACGCTAATTATTACAAGCGGAATTAAAATGTAAATGCTTGTATCACGGTTTAGGATAAATTTTCGATAAATAAGAAGTAGAATGGCTGAAAATATTGCAATACTATTTGTAAAAGTGAGACAAATATATATCTGATCTAAAAAAGTATGAAAAGATGGTTTAGGAATTGACATAATAAGTGCAACCACAATGCCAGCAATTTCCCAAGAAAGTAAAATAATCAATAACTTCTTTTTATCAAGTAACATATTATTCATATATCTTTTATCCAAATTAATTATTTAAACTTTGTTTCTAAAATTCAAAACTTTAGCTTCTATATCAAAATATGCAGATCAATTTTCATAAATAATTCTTTCAAGCCAACTTAAACCCTTATTACCGAAATATTTATCTTCATATTTATAAATTTTGTCGGATAAAGCCTCTTCCAACGAAATAAAGTTCCAATTATTAAATTCATACCAGCTTAACAAGTCATCCAGAAAAAAGGAATTAATCAAATTCATATGTAACAGCAAAATATGATTTACATTTCTACTTTCTATTTTATATCCCAAATCTTCAAAATATTGGCTTTTTTCAATCATGTGTTTTAAATATTGGGTACCAATTTCTTCCATTTTTATGGAATCCCTATTAAAAAAAGCTGTAACAAACTCAATATTATATTTGAACTCATCACTATCAATTGTCACTGGGGCAATTATGAAACAGTTTTCCGCAAGATAATTTTTAATTGAATCTCGTTTGCTTTTTGAATCCCCACGGTGAAGCATTGGATAACGAAAATACTTTGGACTATTTTGATAATACGAGGAAATTAGATTATCATTTATTTCAATATCATTTTGAAAATTAGCACAAGATGTTCCATTAAAGTCAAAATGAGAATATGTATGATTTCCAACTAAATGTCCTTTATCTACAAATTTTCTTATCAGAAAAGAATTAAATGGTTTTACAAGTTTCCCAACTACAAAACCAGTGGCAGTAATATTATGGTTTTCTAATACCGAAAGAATTCTTTCAAAATACTTTATCTGCTGAGTGGAATCAAGCACATCATGTGATAAAGTTGGTAAATCATCTAAAGTAATTGCAATATTTTTTTGCTTTTGAGCATTAAAATCCTGGTGTGCAATAAATGCAAAAACCCATAAAATAAAAAATAACTTTAACTTCATATAATTATTCTTCTGACAAACATTCTTTTAATTTCAATAAGTAAATTATAATTATAAATTCTATAATAATCATTATCGAATTAACACCATTTTTTTAGTTTCAATATAATTCCCAGCAATAATTTGATAATAGTAAATACCACTAGAAAGATTATCAGCATTAAATAAATATTTATAAGTCCCTGCATTTTGAAAGCCATCAACTAGTATTTTCACCGTTTCACCTAAAATATTTGATACAATTATTTTTACATCTGATTGAAACTTTAAATTATATTTGATAATAGTAGAAGGATTAAACGGATTTGGGTAATTCTGTTCTAAACAAAACTCTTTGGGCAAATTATCTAAATATTTTTCTTCATTTGATACTGTCAAAAGGCTAAGATCAACACCTTCTGCAAACATTGCAGATTCCATTTTGCCATTATTTCCAATAGCTGTAAAGTCAGCAAATTCTAATCCTTTACCTTCATCCATTTGCCAATAACCAATTAAACCATCTTCATCACCAGTCAAACTATTTTTTATGTTTTCAGCTATTTCTGAATTTGTTCTAATCAAATTCCACAATTTTAATTCATCCAAAGAACCCTTATAATCGCCTAAAAACTTAGTATCGTTTCCCAAACTAATATTAGTTGTATCATTATTATACAATAAGCCATAAGGTTGATTTGTTCCAATAACGCTTACCGTTTGTTCAGTTCCATTAATAAATATTTTTAATTGACTCAATGTGGAATTATACGAGACTGCAACGTGCTGCCAAGTACCAAGTTCTATTGTATTACTAGGAGCTGATAATTTTACTCGAGTGCCATCTTGAAGTTTCAGCTCAACCATTACAGAATAATCTCCTGTTGGGCCAACCATGAAACCAACTACAGAAATTTTGATACCCAATTTATCAAAAATGGTTGAGCCATAAATTCTGCTACCCCAATCCTCAGGTTTAACAACCATTTCTATCGTGAAGTTATCTGTAAGATTATAAGAAGGGATTGCTGGAATTATTGCATAATCATTTGCTCCATTAAATCTAATGGAGCTTGTACCACCAAAAGTGTTAATAAAATTTTCTTTAATAATACTATGAATTTTATTATCCATCGTAACTTGTAATTTAACTGTATATGACCCTATTTGTGTATATTCATGAGTCGGGTTTGGTAAGTTTGAATCGAAAACACCATCATTTTCAAAATCCCAATTCCATGATGTTACTGGATGTAAAGCTTCAAAGATTTCATTGAATTGCACGGTTAAAGGTGTATGCCCAGTTTGGGAATCTGCAACAAAATCAAATATCTGCAATGGAATTCTTACCCATGAATTCGCTCCATAAATTGTAAGTAAAAGTGAGTGATCACTAGCAATATATGTGGGATAAACAAAAGTTCTACCAGCATAAAATAAGGTAGGAGGTAAACTAAAAGCAGAATCAATTTTGTAAATGCCGTCTAAATAATATCCTCCAACATAGTATGTACCGTCTTTATCCCTTACAATTCCATCCGGACTACTAAAAGAGGTTGTCATCAATTCTGAAACGGTTGAATCTGCGAGACTTATTGCATGAATTATCGAATTGGGAGAATCGTCAATAACGACAATTCTATTTTTTTCCTTTTCCAATAGCATACCATTTGGTCTTGTCAGTCCATTGTCTTGTGCAAAAACCCAATAAGATTGATCGCTGATTCTCATTTTGTAAATTATATTTACACCAGGACTTGAAATGAAGAGATGTCCGGAAGAATCGGAAGTGATACTGGATAGGTAATCATCCCCAGGCAGCATAGACGGCATTCTAATATCCATAACCAGCTGTTTTGTCTCTAAGTTATATGCCCTAATATTTCTATGGTCTCCGGACCCATAAATGGTATCTCCAACTATTTCTAGTCCATCAACACAATCTGCACCTTTTGCAAAGTAAGTTTGATTTCCTGCGCTATCTATCTCAACTAGGTCCCCTGTAACATAATTAGATACCAGAATACGGTTACGTTTTGCGTCAAAAACGGCTCTTTGTGGTTCGCTAAGTAATGTTTGTGCTTCACTAAACGAAACAATAAATAGCATCATAAGTGCTATTAAAGCCCTTGAACTTCGGATTCTAACAAATTTATGAGTGAAAATTGTAAAATCAATAATTTTTTGAGAGTAATTTTTCATTTTTGAAATCTCCATTTAACTAATCTTATTTGACGTAGAGTATGCCTAATTGATCTAAATTTACTTTTGAAAATGGTGTTAAGTATAAAAAATTGAAAGATAGTTTAACTTTTAACGATTCTGGCTTCTAAATACAATTCATTTATGAGGACAACATGGTTTCAAAATGAGTTAATTTATTTCTAGCTGGAACTAAGTGATAATACACCAAAATTCAAATATTCAAAATATCTTAATGTAAAATTGGTGACGAACTTACTCTCAAACAATAAATATCCGATGAACTGCATATTTTTTATAATGAACTGCCAAGGAAAGAATTTAAAATAGCAAAAGATTCTTAGCCCTATTATAGTACTACCTCTAATAATAAAACCAAATATTCAACATTACAATTTTGAATATTTTTAAAACTTAATAAATCAGTTTAACTAGTCCATTTTTTATTATCTATCGCATCTTGATTTTGAGCAAATGATGTATTAAAAAAAATAATTGCAGATATCATCAATAGTCAGTAGTATATTATTTCTTATACTTTAATTATTCTCTTTTATAAATATGTATGCTATTTTTAAAATATTATTCTTTGCTTCCAAAAGACTAATAAATTGAGTTGCAAGATGTTGAATTACTAAATTTCCTTAAAAATATTTGTGATAATCCAATGAACAAATTATCCCTAGTGGAATGCTGCTAGAATTTTTGTAATTATTAAATCCATAGTTCTATACCATTGCTCATTTGCCGTGGTTGAACTAACTCCGCTCCATTTATTTGTAGCAACAACTATAAGTTCGAGATTTGGCACAACCACAATAAATTGCCCACCATACCCGTTTGCAAATGAATAGTTGCCCTTTGAATTTTGTCCTCTCCACCAGCAATAACTATATCCATTTGCGAATGGCATACTTGTATTCGTAGATATTTTTGAAGTTCTTATTTGTTTAATCCATTCTGGAGAAACAATTTTTTTGCCATTATATTCACCTCCGTTTAAAATTAGTTGACCTATTTTTACCATATCGTAAGGCGTAATTTGTAAACCAGCACTTCCATTATTATAACCTTGTTTATCTGTTGACCAATTTCTTTTGCCAATATCCAGAGGTGCAAATAAATATTTTCTAGCAAAATCCATAGTTGACATCTCTGAAGCCTGAGAAATAATTACTGAAAGCAAGTGCAGTGCTCCAGAGTTGTAATTAAAAATTTGTCCTGGTTGAGCAGAGAGAGGTTTATCAAGAACAAATTGAACCTGATTACTTGAAGTAATCCAATCATTATAACCAATTCCACCAAGTTCGTACCATTCAATTCCACTGCTCATTGTTAAAAGATGACTAATTTTAATATTAGCTTTTTCAATAGATATATCACTATAAATAGGACGTAAATAATCCCCGATGGGTTGCTCAGCAGATTGAATAAAACCTTTGTCAATAGCAATTCCTACCAACAAACTAATTACACTTTTCGTAACCGATCTTACATCGTGTGGTACATCTGACCCACCCTCGTTAAAAAATGCTTCTTTAATGATTTTCCCATTATGATAAATGACGAAACTTTTAAGATTTTCAATCTGCTGCGCTTCCCCAAAAGCTGCTTCCAGTTTTTCATTATTAACTGTAATCTTTGAATTTGTAATATTATCCTCAGAACATGAAATAAAGTTTAACAGTAATAGTCCTGTTAAAAGAATCATTCTATATTTGCTGAGATTTTTCATTTCAATTCCTCGTTGGCAAATTTATATTTCGTATCATTTAGAAATAATTTTCTGTTGCTCAGTTTTAAATTACTTAACACGTTTATTACCCCGTAAAATCTGATGCACGCAAACAACGAACTAAGACATTTGTTACACATTGAGAAATATATGAGTTCATCGTAACAATATCATTTTTTTTATTTCATGAAAATTCCCTGCATTCAACTGATAGAAATATATTCCACTTGAAAGATTGGCTGCATTAAAATTATATTCATAAACTCCAGCTTCTTTAATCTCATCAACGGCGTTAAAAACATTTTCCCCCAAAATATTTGTAATATTCAATTTCACGTTTGATTGTGTTTTCAATTCATATTTTATTTTTGTTGAAGGATTAAATGGGTTTGGGTAGTTTTGAAATAGATTATACCCGGTTGGATTGGATTGTTCATCTTTAACATCTATGGTCACATTATCCTTTACGCATCGGACAGATAATGCATCATCTGGGTGAAATTCTCCAATATGCATTTCTTCATTATCATAACTTAATTGAATTCCTGCCACAGCTGGGTGATTTGGAACTGATTGATCTGTTGATGTAATAAATGCACAAAGACTATCCTTCCATTGAAATTCTTGCCAAAAGGCAAACATTCCTGCAGGAAGAGATGCAAACCCACTTTCATTTGTTGCGCCTGTATTAGGGCTTAACCAATGTAAATTACCAACTTCTTTCATTTTTCCACCAGCAATGTTAGTCCCTCCCAGATAAGTTGCAAGTTCTTGCCACTCCGCTTTACTTGGAAGATGCCAACCAACTGGAGCAATACCTTGAACATTGCTTGGATTAGTTTTGCTACTTAAATGGTTCTTCATAGCAGCAGCCCAAGAATATAGTCTCCCATATATCGGTACATTATTAGAATCATTATTATAATTGTAATATGATATAGGAGTTCCATCACTATAATGAGTACTTCTTAGGTTTTCAGCCATCCAAGTCTGGTTGCCGATTTTTACAGTTTTGTATTTGTTCCCATCGTAATCTGTGACTAACGAAGCTTCTTCGATAAGATTAAAAACAACATTTGCATCTACCCAATATGGGTTTCCGCCCGCCGCATCTGGCATCCAGGCTTCAAAGAAAAAATATTTACCATCACGTGAAATAATTGGTGAAATTACATAACCAGAATTAATTATTGCCCCCAAATTAATAGGTGTTTCCCAAGTTCCATCGGAGTTCTTTTTACTTATATAAATATCAGTATTTCCTAAACCTCCAAGCCGTCTTGAAGCAAAAATTATAAACCTTTCCGCTGGGTCAATAAATGGTGTGAAATCCAATTCTGGACTGCAAATTGTGCTCAATTTTTCTGCTGATCTGTACAAACCACTAACAAAACGCCAAACATATATATCTTCTTGTCCGTTCTTACTTAGCTCGGCATAAATATTCCCATTATCAGCAATGGAAAATTGCCATCCTGTAGAATATCCACTTGGAATTCGTATATTTAACGAAAGTGGTGAAGACCAGGTGCCATTAGTTCTTGTTACTTTAAAAATAGGACCAGATGGTCTAGATGATAGGAAATATAGGGTATCTTTATTGCTCGAAAAGTATGGATTGTTATTACCATAATCGTCATTGGAGAAGGGTGCTTTTTTAGGAGTAATCCAAACGCCATTGATACATTCTGTAAACCATATTTCAATTCTACCTGGATTGAATCGGTAAATGGCATAATACATTTCATTTCCATCTGGGGAAAATGTTGGTGTTCCATGATATTGCCATTCACTGTTAGCAGCAAGGCTATCTGGAACTAATCGTACCGGAATATTGCCAGGAGGAGTTTGCCCTAGATAAGGCACACTTTGAGATAAAACGTCTGTTGCTAGTAGAAATATAGCACAAGCAATAATAAATAAAACACGCATTAAAAATAATTTTTTCATTTTACACCTTAGTTGTAACCAAAAATTCTTTTATTTGAAAAATCATAATGTAGAAGTGAAAATCATTTAGATTCTAGCCTCATTTTAGGAAAATCATTTTCTTTGTTTCTGAATAGTAATCAGTAATTAGTTTGTAGAAATAAATTCCTGATGATAATTCAGTTGCATCAAATTTTGTTTGATATGCTCCTGCTTCTTGTTCCTTATTGACAAGCGAAGCTATCTCTTTTCCAACCAAATCGTAAATTTTTAATGAAACGTTACTACGAGATGGTATCGAGTAACTAATTACAGTTGATGGGTTAAAAGGATTTGGATAATTCTGATTAAGTTGAACTTCATTTGGCACTAAAGCGTTATCTTTTACATCAGTAATCATATCAGAAATAAACTTTGCGTCAACCCAATATGGATTTCTAAACCCACCTCGGTCACTTAAAAAGAAGAAGTACTTTTTATCCTGTGAAACATAAGGAGAGCCTTCTTCAAAATTAGTATTTATGTTACTTCCCATGTTTACCGACTCACTCCAGGTTCCATCGCTATTTTTAATACTTATATACAAATCCGAGAAACCTCCAGTACCAGGTCTATTTGATTCAAAAATTATATACTGTTCATCTGGATCAACAAAGGCACCCAAATCCATATGAGCAGAATTAATATTATCACTCATTCTTTCTGGTTGTATATATTGGCCATTAACTTTCTTAATCATATAAATGTCAAAATCGGTATTGTTATTATTATCAATAAGTTGAGTGTAGATTGTTTCATTCTTTGATATTGTCATTGTTATGTTAAAAAGCAACAAAAATATCGATATGCAAAATTAATATTTTACTAAAGCATAAAATTACTCATTATTATAAAACTCAAAGTTCTTGTTCAAAAAATATTATTTCATACTGTTATA
>Ga0180007_10000757_pt1 | contig 50125 bp, 39 predicted proteins | sample MM_PC_MetaG_FD_121122 | JGI IMG/M metagenome (GOLD analysis project Ga0180007, IMG submission 121122) | Groundwater microbial communities from the Aspo Hard Rock Laboratory (HRL) deep subsurface site, Sweden - MM_PC_MetaG | ecosystem: Environmental > Aquatic > Deep subsurface > Groundwater... | reverse complement strand
GTTCTGTTGTGTGGTAACAAAAGAACTACTACAGAAGGAGGATCCCCTCAATCAAAATATCCAATTATTCTCGATAGATTTCTGTTTCAGCGACTTTGCTAACAACCCCGAAAGTCGAGTTATTAACACAAAAGAGTCAGGCCATGCAAGAAATAATGCTTAGAAAAACACTGAGCGAAATAATTATCTTCCACTCTTTTTTATACTTAATCCATCGACAAAATCCCTACTCATTTTTTCTTCATGCGAAGGCGCCCTCAGCACAACACTATCTGAAATTTTCACCGATACGTAATGGTCAAATCAAATCATCCGCAAATAGACTCCACGCGTCAAATTACCAGATGGCAAAGGATGAGTTCCTTTTTTGAAACGGCCCTTTCAAACAGGCTCCCCATAAATTAAGCACATCAAAAAACACGAATCTTTCTTTAATGCCCACTACGCAGAATCATCGGCTCAAAAAAAACAAGCCCGTTTCTTCTACAAGAAGCGGGCTTGGTGTGATCAAAAATGTCGATCTAAAAACAACATCACCATGGCCTGAAGTTACTACGGCAATCCCAGCATCAGTACGCGCAAAGCAAGAATACGACCGCGAGTCCACCTTTCGTCCCGAGGCCAGACAACAAAGGCATGGCTGGCCAAGTCAACCCGGAGCTATTTCGCAACCGATTCAGATAAGTGGCCAACAGAGTCGCTATCAAGGCTTCCCGGTAACGCACAACTGGAACACAATATACAATTCACGCCCTAAATTCGCTACACCTTTTCAAGATTGGCAAGTAAAATCTGTCCGAACTCGGCACATCCCACCTGCTCCGCTTTAGCCATCTGGCCAGCCAGATCAACAGTCACCCGACCGTCGGAAATAGCCAACTCCACCGCCTTGCGGATTTTTTGGGCGGCGGCATGCCAGCCGACGTGATCGAGCATCAACGCCCCGGAAAGGATCAAACTGCCGGGATTGGCGAGATCTTTTCCTTCGATTGTCGGAGCGGTCCCATGCGTGGGCTCGAAAAAGGCCAGGTCACTGCTCATGTTCACGCCTGGTGCCAGTCCAAGTCCACCGACCTGCGCGGCGAGGGCATCAGACAGATAATCTCCGTTCAAGTTCGGTGTGGCGATGACATCGTATTTCTCCGGCCTGATGAGCACTTCTTGAAACATGGCGTCGGCAATTCGGTCCTGCAGCACAACCCGACCAGGAGGGCAACACTCCTCTCCCTCGCGAACCACCGCCCCGGAAAACTCCTCCGCAGCAAGTTCATAACCCCAGTTGCGGAATGCGCCTTCCGTGAACTTCATGATATTGCCTTTGTGGGCCATAGTTACGCTTTCACGCCTCTGATCCAGGGCAAATTGAATCGCTTTGCGAATAAGTCTTTTGGAACCCTTTGCGGTCATCGGCTTAATACCTATGCCGCTTTGCTCATCCACATTCGCGCCCATTTCGTCCCTCAGGAACCTAATGAGCTTTCTGGCTTCAGGACTCCCGGCCTGCCATTCTATTCCTGCGTACACATCTTCGGTATTCTCACGAAAAATAACCATATTGACGCGTTCAGGATGCTTGACCGGACTTTCGATTCCCTTGAAATACTGAATGGGGCGGATGCAGGCAAACAGATCCAGTGTCTGGCGCATGGTCACGTTCAGGCTGCGAAAGCCCTTGCCGACCGGCGTCTCAAGAGGCCCCTTCATTGCCAGATCCGCCGTCTTCAAAGTGTCTAGGGTCTCTTGCGGAAGATAGGAGCCTGTTTCCTCAAAAGCTTTTTTACCCGCCAACAGTTCAACCCAATCAAAACCGCGGCCGTCTGCAAAAGCAAGCTCGACGGCCCTGTCGAGAACAGGACGACCGGCCGCCCAAACTTCCCGTCCAATCCCGTCGCCTTCAATAAAATATACTCTGCGCTTCATAGTTTTCTCCTAGATCAAAAAATAAAACCCCTCGCGGGGTTTGGGGATAGTAAAAGATTATTGATCACGCAACCGTCAAAAAGTGGCATCAACTCGATCTGTCACGTGATTACTGCATAAAGGTCGAAAAATCCCGCTGAAAGTCATTCGAGCACCAGTACGGCATGGATAGTCGGACGAATACCCTTCAGGGCGAGTCCATTCTTTTCAGGCGGTTAAACAAACATAGACCCCTTCTTCAAGGGGATGTCTATTTTTTCGACATCAACTAAAGCAGACTTCAACCATAAGAGCGCCATGCTGCGTTTCAAAGGGAATTGCCAAAATGGCGCTCGTTGAAACATGTTTGATTGTATGCCCGACTCCCGTGATCACAGATGGAATTGCTCCCTCGAAAACCATGCCCATGCCGACCAGGCCTTTGCGGGCCTGTCCCGAAATCATGTTTGTCAGTTCGCCGACAGCATCAGTGACGACATCGTTAATTTCGGACTGCTCCTCATAAAGCATCGCGCTGACAATACCCAGGGCCGATGCCGTGGTGAAGGTCAGGGACATGGTTCCCCTGCTCTTGCCTTTTGGATTGGAAAATCCAATCACTCCCGTTACATCCCCTTGAGCTCCCGCGTGCTGTTTGACAAAGGGAGTACCCACCTTGACCTCGGTCATCGCCATCGTCTTTAAAACAGAGGTCGTGGCCTCCACGAACTGCGCGATTATTCCCTTTATGGTATCATTCATATTGACCCGCCATGTTAAACTCTAAATTTATTGAAACAATCACACAGTTCCGATCGCAAAAACTCATACTTCACTGCGAGCGTACCATCAAGTGAAACAGGGCCTGCACATACTTTCCCGAAACAACGTCGGCCAGGGCGAAAAGCGGCAAGGAACCCCGGGCAATCCCCCCGGCAAAGGCTAGCCACATCTCAAGAGACAGATTGCCGAGCGCCGGGTCAAGGGCTGTTTCCCATAAACCGCCGGCCCTTTCTTCATCCAATCCAAAAAAGCGGCAACGCAGCGGTCTACCGTCAAAAAAAATGCATTTCCCATTCTCCAGCAAGGGACACCGCGCACTGGCGTCGGACAAACAATACTCATCGGCCGCAACCTGACTGTCGGCAAGACGTTCCCTGCGAGCGGTTTCCACCGCCCTGGCTATGACCTCCAAGCGCTTTTCACTAGTCAGTCCGACGTTCATCCTTTGGGTCAGGTACACTGCCTCGATCATCGACAATTTGATCGGAGTGCTGCAACACTTGTCATGATCGCGCCCGCATTTGGAGGCAATATCGCCCGTCTCATCATCAACCCTGGCCTGCAGAGCTTCATAATCGCGAAAGAATGGGCTCAGATCAACAGCCTTGTGCATTTCCAGAGATGGCTCGCGCACAGTGAGCTTCGGACTTTGCTTTCCATATTTCCTGATTGTCCACCATTGCGAAAAATTGGCGGGTTTGGATCTGAGCGTGCGCAGCTTGACCCAGGCCAGACGATGCCCCAGCCCCCGACGCAGCAGATATGCATTGAGCACCGTCCCGGTCCGCCCGATACCATGACGGCAATGAATGAGAACCTTCTTGCCCAAGTAGATGGCTTCATCGAGCCAGGCCAGGGCCTTTTCCAATTCAGCCAGTTCCGGGGCCTCTTCGTCGGCAAGGGGCATGTGATACACTTCAAAACCAGCGGCACACTCAATGTCATGCAGGTCGCAAAATTCCCCGCACAGATTGAGGATCGCTCCAATGCCCTCTGACCGCAGGCAATCGAGTTGCTCATAGCTCATCGGAGCCGCTCCGACAGCGAGTTGATCCGTGACCCAGGTTGCAGAATAGGCGCTGCGGCTCATGCTCTTTCCTCCGGAAAAAATCGCTGCAGGAAAAGGGAAGCCTCGCTCTTGGCCTCGGCAGAATCGGCAAGCTTCACATCCATAAGCCGCGTCACTGCCAAAACCAGACCTAAGACCTGGAGGGCATGAGTTGTCTCGCCGGCTGGCATGCGCATGTACGATGCGTCGAGCATGTCGCCCTTGATGGCTGTTTCATAACCGAAATGTTCCAGGACCTGACGCACAAAGACCAGTCTGTGCACGCGTTGCCGCAGAGCTGCGCCGCCGCCCTTAAAACGGAATTTAATATAGTTCGCACCCGGCAAATCTCCACAAAGGGCATCCACAATTGAAAAATGATACCCGAAGCGGATGTTCAAGTGCATGTATTCCGAAGCAATAATCGAGTAACTGGCAAGAATTCGCGAATCCTTGCTGAAAATTCCCGCGCTGACCCGGTCAAAGGCCTCCCAATCAACGTGCAGCTGACTCTCGTCCCAAGCCACGCGTTCGTCGGCCAGTCCGGACCACAGCGCGCGAAGAGGAATGCAGGACAGCGCGCCCACATCCACGGGACCCTTTTCTGCTGCGTCAACGGCAAGTCCGCCTCCCAGATCGAGCACATACATGACCAGCGGAAGGGTCGTCTCCAGCCGCCTGGACTTGCCAAGCCCCCTCCCGCCCCTGTCGACCAGAGAAAACATTTCAGCCACACTCTTTTCGTGACAAAACCGGATTAGGTCATGCAGCGATCGGCACCCCTCCGGCGTAAAATTTTCGTCCTCAGGATCCAAAAGGCTGAGTCGCACCGTACATGAAGCCAGCTCCCGGTTTTCGGCACGGACCTGGGTGTGAGTCTTCTCAGCCTCCTCGTTGCGCGCCATGATGCTCGACAAACAGCGGTCAAAAATTTTCCCTGCCGCCGCATCCACAGTGACTACCGCGCCCTCTTCCAGGATGCCGGGCTCGCATCCCACAACCACGGGCACCCGCCGCTCACGGGCCACTGAGGCTAGGTGGCTGGCTCTGCTTCCGTTACCGGCCACGATGGCGCCAATGCGATCCAGAAACTGCGAGAGCGCAGGACGCAGTGTACTGGTCACCACTACCGAGCCCTTGGGAATCCCGCGAAAATCGGCTCCGGATGAAACATGATGAACCGGGCCGCAGGCTGCACCCGGAGAGGCGCAATCCAGCTCTGAAACCAATTCAATCGCAGTGGCGATTTCTTCTGCGGAAAAAGCCTCCCTGTCCTGCTCCTGCTGCAAGGGTCTGGACTGCAGGATCGTGAGCCCGTCCGGTCCGTAGGCCCACTCCACATCCTGAGGCTGTCCAAAAACATTTTCAAGATGCATGGCCCTTTTACCGAGTTCGCACAGAACCTTATCAGGGATGGCCGCAGAGCTTTCACAGACACAGCCCATCAAAATGGACGGCTCGGGCTCCCGGGTCAGGTAATGCTTGCCCGGAGTCACCAATCCATCCACCAAATCCGCTGCCAGTCCGCGGACCACATAGACACCCACTGCGTTGCCGCCCACCGCCGAGCATGCGGGATCAAAGGTGTAGACAACCCCTGCGGCCGAAGCCTCCACCATGGGCAGAACAAGGGCGGCCATGGCCGTATTGTTGTCGGTGAGGCCATGTCGAACCCGGTAAGCCAATGCCCGGGGGCAATATTTCCCGGCCAGAACACGTTTGTAGGCGGCAAGTACGTCAGACGGCTCAACATCGAGCTCGCTGGCGTATTGACCGGCAAAGGAGATGTCTCCGTCCTCGGCCAAGGCGCTCGATCGGACGGCCAGAAGACGAGCCTCTAGATTCATGCTCTCCACCGCGCGCAGAATCTCGTCTGCGATGTCCGCAGGAACGTTGGCCGCCAGGATCAGCTCCTGCAATTCTGCGGTTACGCGGACAATGGCGTCATTATTGGACAGGGACACTTCCTCGAAACGCTTCTCTATTTCCTTTTCAAGATCGTTGTCCCGCAGATAGCGGGCGAAAGCCGAGGCCGTGATGACAAATCCCGGAGGGGTCGCTATGCCATTGCGGCGGACAATGGCCAGGTTGGCGGCTTTTCCTCCGACCTGGTCAGGATGGTCCGCAGCTTCATCCAGGGTCAGCACGTAGGGGGGAGCAAAATCGAGCGGAGGCTGCGTCACCAGAGCGGAAATATCCGCAGCGATGCGTTCCAGCTCCTCTGGAAGATTGGCGTACGCATGAGGGTTCATGTCATAGAGGCTGGTCGTCATGTCGCGGACTGCCTGCACGAGCTGAATGGTCAGAAACCTGATCCGGGCCACGTCCGCCGGATCATAACCGTATATGGGAGCTTCAAGATCGGCGATCAGATCCAGGGCCTTGGCATCACTGTCCAACAGCTCCTTGAAATGCTCATATTTTTCACGAATGAGCCTGTTTGGAGCCAGCAGACGGGTGAACCAGTGCCTGAGCAGACGAGAAGCGGTCATGGGACCTCATCCTGGTGCTCATCATCCTGTCGCAAAACATCCGCGACCTTGGATTCGAGCTCGTCCTTGTCGATGGGCTTGACGCAGTACTCGCGGGCTCCAAGCTTCAAGGATTCACGGGCTGTTTCCAATGTGGGATAGCCCGTCAGCATGATGACCTTGATCCGAGGGGCGAGCTTCTTCATCTCCGCCAGCACCTCGACCCCGGTCATTCTCTTCAGCTTGATATCAAGAATCGCAAGATCCGTAGCGCCTTTGGCTGCGTGGCGGATGGCCTCCTCTTCTTCAGTGAATGCCGTGACCTGATGTCCCTGGCGTTCCAGAATCCTTTTCACCAGGACTCCGGCATCGGAAACATCATCCAACACAATAATCGATGCCATGCATCTCTCCTTACGATAAATTCTTGGCCTGCGGAGCATTATCGCCTTGAAGCCGTTCGCCTGTGCTCGATACGCAGCACAGTTCATCCATGGTAATCCTAATATTCAGATCCGTGATCCAGGGGAATATCAACAGTAAAGATTGTTCCCGGTCCCTTCACAGCACCTTCCGGCAAAGGAGGAAGGTCGAAATCTGCCGGCAACGGGCTGTCCGCGCGAATGTCGCCCATATGATCCTTGACGATGCCAAAGGACACGGACAACCCAAGCCCCGTCCCCTTGTCCACCGCCTTGGTGGTGTAGAAAGGATCAAAAATCTTCTTCAAAGACACTTCGTCAATGCCTGTGGCGCTGTCAGCGACCTGAAGCGTCACTATCCCAAGAGGCGTCTTGAGCTTGGTGACCACGACTATGACGCCTCCGCTCTCGGGCATGGCATCTTTTGCGTTATTGAGCAGATTGATCCAGATCTGTTTGAGCTTTTCAGGGTCTCCGTAAATGATGGGAAAGCTGTCATCAAGCCTGGTCACGATCTGCACCCTGTCCATTTCGAAGGAATGTCGAACCAGGCTCACCGACTCCATGACCGAATTGTTAAAGCACATCTCCCGCTTATCAGTCTGGCCCTGGCGGGAAAAGCCCAGCAGGTCGGCCACGATCTTACGGCAGACCTTGGCCTGTTTCTCGATGATTGCCAGATCCTGACTCATCTGACCATCAGGGGGCACATCCTCCATCAGAAGCTGCGCATATCCAAGGATGATACCAAGGGGGGTGTTGATCTCGTGCGCCACACCTCCGGCCAACTTGCCGATGGATTCCATTTTTTGCGCCTGAATAAGCTGCTGCTCATATTCCTTGATATCGGTAACATCCCGATCCATCCGCAACAGGCTCACGATACGACCCGACTCGTCATGCACCGGGATCTGGACTACATGAAACCATTTGCGGCCATGCGGGCCATCGACACGCTCCTGCCTGTCCACGCGTTCACCGGTGATGAGCACCTCCCGCCCTTCGAGATTTCTGCGCTCCGCCTCTTCCTCCGAAAAAAGATGAAAATCGTTGAGCCCTCTGATTTCAGCCACGGTCTTCCCCACGCTTTGCGCAAAAGCCCGGTTGGACGTCTGATAAATCATGCGCGTGTCCACCAGGGAAATGAGATCGGGGTTCATGTCCAGCACCGTGGACAAAAGCCGTTGCTGGTTGGTCAGAGTTTGCTCAGCCTGACGCAAGCCACGGATATGATCCCGCAGAGTAAAGGCCATAAAGTCAAGCGATTCGGCCAGATCCTGAATTTCATCGCCCACATTCTGCAGAAAAACAGGACAATCCCGGCAACTTGAGGGCTTAGGCCCTAGTATACAGGCATGACCTGCGCATTTGGTGTCCGGCACCAGCCAGCAACGACGCACGCGGTCATGATGGGCCGGGCAGCCTGTCTCCGTGCAATTCATGATTTCCCAGCAGAAATGCTCACCCGGCAACACGGCCAGGTTGTCCAGGCTCCCCGTGACCAGATCCTCGGCATGAGCGCGAAGTTTGGCCAGGCGACGGGTCACTGTGCGGGCAAAAACGCTGCCGAGCGCCATGGCCGCAAGCAGCACCCCGCCGAACATGGTTGCAAGAGCCGAGACGAACTGTTTGGTGGTTGCGTTCAAGCGGGACTTGGACAGACCGATCCTCACTGTCCCGATGCGCTCTCCGGCGACCATTATGGGCGCTGCGAAATCGTAGACGAGTATCTGCCCCGTATCGATGAGTTGGACATGCACCCGTTCATTGCTGTCGACCCTGTTGGCCCCCACCAATTCGACGGGGTAGCCCTTGACGAAGGAATGGGTGACGACCCGGTTGTCCGCGTTCTGGACAAAGGCATAAACCACATCGCCAATTTCGCTGACCAGATTTCTAAGAACGAGATAATCCTGGGCCAAAAGCGGATTCACGGCGCGGGCTGCGAGGCTCTCGACCAGGGCGGCCCCGCGCAGCTTGTTTTCCGTCACCAGAGCCGAGGACGTCATTTTGGACACAACGGGCAACAGGACTGCCGCCATGCCAAGCACGATGGCGATGATGCCCAGGTTGAGCTTTGTCTCGAATTTGAATCTGGAAAAAAGGGATCTCATTGAAAATCCCCATTCAGATTCAAGCGCCGTATCAAGCTTCTGATTGGTTCGTAGTCCTCGTCACGGGCGGAAATGATGTCGATCATTCCAGCGGCGGCAAGAACCGTGGCATCCTCGCGTCGGCTCATACTCAGGTCCAGCAGGGCCTGGGTGATCTTGTCCTTGGTGGCCGGGTCAAAACCTTTACGCACCGAATACACCCAGCCCGGATACGGACGGCTTTCAGCCAGCACGCGAATCTGCTCCAGATCTATCTTGTCGCGCACGACATCAAGCGTGCCCTTGCGGATGGTGCCGACATCGTAAGCACCCGTATACACGGCCAGAACCACCGCCTCCTGCCTTCCGCCGGCTCCGGTGGCAAAAGCGACTTCCTGAAAATCCTTTTGCGTGATGCCATGGTCGAAGAAGAGGCCAAAAGGATATAAAAAACCCCCTGCGGAATTGGGGTCAACGGCGATGATTCTTTTTCCTCGACAGTCCTCAAGGCTGTTTATGGCGGGGTTGTCCACGCGCACAATGATCTGACCCTGAAAATTGGCGCCCCCATCAGGCTCAACAATGCGTGCGAAGGCTTCGGAGCCAAGTCTGGCCAAGGATATGTACACGAACGGGTTGGTAAAGGAGATGTCTATCTCCCCGCGCTCCACCATCTTGATGTGCTCGGCAAATGTATTGGGAAAGACCTGTCGCAAGGACAGCCCGGTCTTGTGCCGCAGATATTCAAGCACGCGGCGATGACGTTCAAAAGATACGGAGTGGGAATACTGGGGCAGATAGGCATAGGTAATGGCCGAGGTCGTCCCGAGCTGGGCTGCGCTTTCGACCTTTGACATGTCCACCGTTACGACGGACTCGGGTTCCGTACAGGCGGCCATGCTGAACAACAATAAAAGAATCAGAAGTCGCGCAAACGTCATGGTCCCTCTTTGGCAACAGTATTTGTGTCCGTTTCCTTACCTCAAAAGGCCAAAACCAACAACCAGAAGGTTTCTTCGCCCCGTAACCGCAAGCGCTTACCGACATCCCGATTCGTTGCGGAAGCGGCATCATCACGGAATGTTCCCAAGTCTCTGAGGCGACGATCGTCCATGCTGCATGCAGGCCGGAGGCTTTTTATGGAAGCAAACCCTTACGTCCTCTATCAATGCTTGATGCGCGGCCGCTGACATTGTATCGGTATGCACGTCAATAACCTCAACACCGGATACAATCATGCACTCGGTCAAACGACTTGCCCATATTGACTTCAATATTCCGGGCGTAAAAGCCGTCGGAATGGAACTGATGAGACTGATCAACTCCCCAAACCCCGATATGGAAGCCTTCGCCCGGACCGTCGAGCTCGACCCGGCCATTTTTGGCTCCATCCTGGCCTGCGCCAATTCCCCTTTATTTGCCGGCATTGCGGAAATCTCGGATTTGCGGGTTGCACTGAACCGACTTGGCATGAAGGAAATCCGCCGGATCATCTTCCATGTGGTCCTCGAATCGGCGTTCAGATCCGACAACGCGGAAATCAACAAACTCCTGCGCGCCATCTGGAAACAGAATCTGGCCGTCTCGCTGACCATGCAGCGACTTATCCAGGAATGCCCGCAGGTAAAGGCCCTGCCCATGGAAATGGTCTCCATGATCTATCCCCTGGGCCTTATGCACGTCATTGGCATTCCGGTGCTCGCCATCAATTTTTATAATGCATTCGCAAAATTCATCCATGAAGACCTCTCGCGTCCGTTGCCGGAAATCTATGCGCGTGAAAAAGAAATCTTCGACGGATTCGATCACTTTGAACTGGGCGCGGAATTGATCAAACGCTGGAGTTTCCCGGACTTTGTGCCCGACATCGTCGCATCCTACCATGTGCCCGAACCGAGCCTCGACGCACACAGCCGCACCTTGCATTCCCTGCTGCGTTATGCCCGCCACCTTGCCCAGGAATTGGGTTTTGCGGCGCTTCCCGACGCACCCGAGGGCTTTTGGCTGGAAAGCAACACTCTGGACTTCTCCGAGGTGAACACCCAGGAAATCATGGCCGATGTCACTGATCAACTAAAGAAAATAACCGCCATGTTTTAGTGTTCCCCCCTGGATCAAAGACAAGGCCGCCGCGCCCATTACGGACGCGGCGGCCTTTTTTCGTGCCGGACCGGACTGAACGGACGGTCAGAATTTATACGTCACGCTCAAGCCCGCCATATGGGCACGGGCGTCTTTGCGGGTCAACTCGATGATGCCCGCTTTGGGTCTGGCCTCGTAATCTCGATCCTTCATCCAAAGATAGCCGTAGGACGCATCCACGGCCCAGGAGTCGCTTATCTTCCAGCCCGCGCCCAGGGTCACGATTTGCCGATCCGTACAGGGCACGGCATAATCTTCGTAATCGTTGTTGACCGGAGACTGGTCGTAAACGTAGCCCGCGCGCAGATCGACACTATCGGTCAAGGCGTACTCCGCCCCGAACTGGAATCTCCAGGTGTCGCTCCAGTTCTTGGTGCTTTTCAGCTCGTAACCGAAACCGGGTTGCGGATCATCATAATTGACAATCAACGATTTGTAGGAACTCCACTTGGTCCACACCGCATCGAATTCCAGACTCAAGCGCTCCATGGGTTTGACCATCACGCCCATGGTCACTGATTCGGGAATGGGTTCGGTACCGGAAACATCAGTGCTTTTGAAGGGAATCGTCACTGTCCCCTTCTTCGTGAAATCCCCGTCACCATGCACAGTCAGCTGAATTTCGCTGCGCCACGCCAATCCGAACGCCAGCCAGTCAAATGGCCTGTAACGCGCTCCGAGATTCATGCCATAGCCCCATCCATCGGCAGAAATTTCATGCAGCCAATCGGAGTTCGCTACACCCGGAGCCTTAAAGGTCATATCATACCCAAAATCCAGATATGTCGCCTCCACGCCCACGGCCAGTGAAAACGCATCGGAAAACTTCATGGCCAGATTCGGGTTTATTGACAAGGACTTGATGGCCGCACGGGAGCAGTTGTAGCGCCCGGCCCAGGTATCGGCATCCTCATACTCGGTACCGAGCCCCACCCGGGAAAACATGCCCAGCCCGAACCAGTAATTGTCGGAGAGCTGGTGGGTGTAATACATCGTAGGCAAAGCCCAGACCGAATCCGCGAAATCCATATCTTCCACCGCATCCGATTTCACATCCATGGTCGCCGTAGGTGCGATGGCCGTGGCCCCAATCTGAATCTGCTTGCCCGGCACGTCTGTGATGCAGGCCGGATTGAAGGCCACGGACGAAGGGTCCCCGTCCCGGGCCACCATGGCCCCGCCCAGAGCGTTGCCCCTGGCGCTCCACTCATAGACGCCGTAGCCTGCGGCCCATGCCTGCATTGGACAAAGAACAACGCACAGCATCAAAATCCATTTTCGCATTTCTCTTCTCCCGCTTGTGATTTACCCCGCCAATGTTGACAGAGTTCGGCGACTGTAGCAGGCAAAAATATAACGTCAATGAACTATTATTCTTTTTCCATTCATTTTTTATGAATCACCCTTTTTGCCATACAGCGTCGGTGAATCAATGACAGTAAGCGACCTTTTGGATTTCTACTCCCCGCGATTTGAAGACATGAGCGATCTGGCCTTAATCCTCGACCAGACGGGCGCTGTGCTTTTTGCCAACAAGGCTGTGCGCAGAATGCAAAGCGCTCCGCCCATAAGCCATGCTCCAGAAGACATCATCGAACAGTTGCAGGCCCGGGGCCAGGCCGGAGAATTCTCGAACCTGCCGAACAACATCGCGCCTGTGCGCGAGGCCCGGCTACGCGTCATTCTCCCCGACGGCGCGGGGACAAGCCATGTAAACTGGAAATTCGTCGGCATCCCGGCGACTGACGGGGCAATCACCCTTGCATGGGGCACTTTTCGGGCTACAGGCCCCGGTCAGGAAATGGGTTTCACCGTCCTGCCAAACGGCATCATCCAGGCCGCCAGCCCGGCCTTGTGCAACATCTGCGGCTATTCGCGGGACGAACTTGTCGGCAGGCCCGCAAGACAATTCTATTACACTGCCGCCTCGCGCAAGCGCATCGTCAATCAATTAAAAGAACGCAACGAAGTCGAAAACGGAGCGGTCACCCTGCGCTGCAAGGATGGCTCACCGCTGACTCTCTGGTACAGCGCCGAATCCATCAGGGGCACAAACGGGCGGATTCTTGCCTACAGCGGATTTTTTCAACAGCGACCCTTCACCTTTTCCTCCAAGCTGGCAGGCGAATTCACGCGGATCGTCGACGCGCTGCCCGACCTGGCCTGGGTCAGCGGACGGGACTTGCGAATCGTCGCGGCCAATCAGGCCTACCTCAAGGCTTACAAACGCGAACGCGCCGAGGTCATCGGTCAAAGTGAATACGACTTCCTGGACCCCGAGCAGGCGCGCTTTCCCATCGAGGCGGCTCTGAAAGTCTTTGAAGAAAAGCAGGAACTCCTCCACCCCGCCGTGCCTCATCTGACTGACCCGCAGGTCTGGTACAGGGTCATTCGTCGTCCCATCTTCGACGATGATCGCCAGGAGGTCATCGGTGTTCTGGGGATTGCCCAGGATATTTCAGCCAAGGTTCTGCAGGAAAACGCCTTCATGGAGCAACTGCGCGTTCGGGAGGAGGATGTAGTCGTGGTTGCCGACGACCAGGGCCGTATTCTACGCCGCTCAGCCCAAACTCTGAACCCTTCGATATACGGGCGGCCACAAACCTTTGACGCCTACACCCTCGACATGCGGCCGATACTCGACCTACTGCATGCCGATGATCTGCCCGTAGTGCGAAAGGCCATGCACCTAGTCCTGCGCGAACGTCGCGAACAGCACCTGGAATGCCGCATACGCAATCAGGCCGGAAACTACTCGACGGTCCTGGCCAGGCTGCTCTTTCACGACGCCATATACGGCGAGCCTCGCATGTACGTGGTGGTGCGCGACATCACCGAACAAATGGGCTTGCGCAAGGCGACCATGGTCATCGAACGGCTCAAGCTGGCCTCGGGCGCACGCACCGACCGCGAACTTGCATCTTTTCTCAATGTATCCGCAGCAGCCATTTCCAACGCGCGCAAAAACGAGCGCGTCCCTCCGGGCTGGATCATCGACACCGGACTGCGCACTGGCCGCTCCATCGACTGGATCGTCAGCGCGGTGGTGCCTGTCCAGGCTTGAATCCAACCGGCCGCAGCGCGTTTTGGGAACATGTGATCATTGTGTTTGCGGCGCGACATGGATAGAAATTCCACTTTGAACAACATCTGGAGATTGTCCGTGAAACCACTACTCCCGCTACTGCTGCTTTTTTTGATCCCGGCCTGCGCAGGCCACCAGGCAAACTCTTCAGCTGCGCAGGAAAAATGGCTGGCCCTGAACAGGGAATTCATCGCGCTTCATACCAAAGGTTCCTATGATCAGGCCTTGACGACAGCCCTGCAAGGGGTCGCGCTGGCGCAGGAGTTCATGCCCAGGGAAAACGCCGACCTGGCCACGTCGCTGAACAATCTCGGAGTGACTTACGCGGCCATGGGCAGATTCGAGCAAGCCAGGGACCCGCTCGAGAGAGCCCTGGCCATGCGCGAAAAAGTGCTGGGCCCCAATCACCTTGAAGTGGCCACGACTTTAAGCAATCTTGGGGAACTTTACGTGGACATGAACCTGCCTTCCGAAGCGGAAGATGCGTTCATCAGGGCACTTGAAATTCGAGAGGCCGAACTTGGGTCCGAGAATGCCGATCTGGCCGAAACCCTGAACAACCTTGGCGAACTTTACTTTCGCAGAGGACTTCTTGATCAGGGCGACAAGCTGCTGCGACGGGCGCTGGCCATCAGGGAAAACAAACTCGGACCCAGTCATCCGCAGGTCGCCCGCACCCTCGACAATCTGGCCGGGATAGAACAGGCCCGCAAACATTTTCCGCAGGCCCAGGAACTGCTGGAACGATCGCTGAGCATCAAGGAAACGGCTCTGGGACCTCAGCACCCCTGGCTGACCATCACCCTGACCAGCCTGGCGGAAGTCCTCATGTCCCAAGACAAAAATGCGGACGCCGAACCTCTGGCGCGCAGGGCCATAAACATCGGCGAGACTGCATACGGCCAGGAGAACGTGCGCATGGCCCTGCCCTTAACGACCCTGGGCAACCTGCTGCGAAATCAAGGGCAGTTCGACGAAGCTGCAGAATTATTCACCCGGGCGCTCCGTCTGCAAGAACAGGCGTTGCCGGCGGATCATCTCGACATCGCAATTTCCCTTGGCAACCTGGCCTCGGTTCATTATGCCCAAGGTCGCTTTGTCGAGGCCAGATCATTTTACGAACGCGCGCTCGCCATCAGCGAAGCAGGCCTCGGCCAAAATCATGGGGATGTGGCCCAGCTCCAGCACAATCTGGGAGTGGTAAACCGCAAGCTCGGCAATCTGGACCAGGCCAAGGCCATGTTCATGCAAGCCCTGGCCACGCGCGAGGCACTGTTCGGCAGTTCGGCACCCATCGTGGCCGACACGCTGGAGGCGCTGGCCCTTACCCTGGAGGACGCAGGCGATGCTGCTTCGGCAGCCGCATATCTGCAGCGGGCCAAGGGCATCCGCGGACAGACGTGGTGACAGCCAAACCGCAAACCCTGATGCTTTTTTTGATGCGCTTCGGGGGCGAAGTGCACAATTCGGGGTTAGACGTTTCATTTCTTTTTCGGTAGGTGCATAAGCTCTTGCCGCGGCGAAATTCCGCCGACATGATTCAAGAAGAATTTTCAATTCAAAGTCAGGAGCGAGTTATAACGCAATGTTTGCGATCATAGGCTTAGTGGTTGTTATAGGCTGTGTTGCGGGCGGCTACATGATGGCCCACGGAAACTTCAGCGTTCTGTGGCAGCCTGCGGAATTCCTAATTATTCTCGGCGCGGCGATCGGCACCTTTCTCATCGCCTCGCCCGTAAAGGTCATCAAACTCACGATGAAGGGCTTCGCCAGCGCCTTCAAGGCCAAGGCTCCGGGCAAGGACGAATACCTTCAATTGCTGCGCACGCTCTACGACCTGCTGACCCTGGCCAAGCATGAAGGCATCATCGCCCTCGAAAGCCACGCCAACAAGCCCAAGGAAAGCAGCATTTTCACGCCCTACCCCTTTGTCATCAAAAACCACCATGTGCTCGATTTCATCTGTGACAACGTGAAGACCTATGCCATGGCCGGCATGGAACCCCACGAATTCGAAACGCTCATGGACATCGACATGGATTCGCATCACGAAGAGGAGATGATCGCCGTAGGCTCCATCAACAAGCTCGCCGACTCCATGCCCGCCTTGGGCATCGTGGCCTGCGTTCTGGGCGTCGTCATCACCATGGGCGCTCTCAGCGAACCGCCGGAGATCCTGGGCAAACACATCGGTGCGGCCCTGGTCGGAACGTTTTTCGGCATCCTGATGGCTTACGGTTTCGTCGCTCCGTTCGCCACCAACGTCGAACACCAGGTCCGAGACCAGCACACGCTCCTGACTGTGGCCAAGACAGCCATCATGTCCTTCGCCCTCGGCTGGGCTCCGGCCCTGGCGCTGGAGGCCGCCCGCCGCGCAGTGCCCAGTTCGGCCCGCCCCACCTTCGAAGAACTTGAAAACGCCGTGCGCAAAAAATAGTCCGACCATGGTCGAACAGGATAAAGTGGTACATCATGGCTGATAAAAAAGCCGTCATCATCAAAAAGGTCAAGAAAGGCGGACACGGCGGCCATCATGGCGGTGCCTGGAAGATCGCCTACGCGGACCTGGTCACCGCCATGATGGCTTTTTTTCTGCTGATGTGGCTCCTGAACAACGTGCCCCAAGAGAAAAAAGAGCAGCTGTCCGTCTATTTCAAGGAATTTTCCGTCATAGACGGCCTACCCCCGTCCATGAGTATTGGGGCTGGCGGACAAAGCGCCGCAGATCCGCAGCTCAAGCCGCTCATCATGGAAGGAACAACCGGCATGTTCGCCGAAGGCAAATCCCAGGAGGCAATCCTTAAAGAAGCCATGGCCAAGATGATCGAAGAGCGCCTGAAGGAATACAAGGATGAACTCATTATCGACACCTTCGATAACGGGGTGCGCATCCAGATGCTGTACGGAGAGGGAAACCCTTTTTTTGATTCGGCCAGCGCCCAACTGACCGGCGACGCGCGCAATGTGCTCAAGGTCATAGCCGACACCGTACGCGACCTGCCCAACCAGATCGCGGTGGAAGGTCACACCGACGCCGTCCCGCTTGGAGGCCCCAGTTCACGCTATACCAACTGGGAACTTTCCACGGACCGCGCTTCATCCGCGCGTGTCATCCTTGAAGAATTCGGGCTGGACCCCAAACGTATGGTCAGGGTAGCGGGATATGCCGCCACGCAACCTCTGATCCGCGAAAATCCGGAGGACCCACGCAACCGCAGGGTCAGCATTCTCCTCTTCAACGACCCGACGCGGGCCCCTGTAGACATGAATTCGACATCAGGGAAAAATGGCCAGCTGTCCGTAAATCCCCTCCTCAACGGAACCGTCGTGCCGATGGCACCGACAAGCGCGCCGCCCCTGCCTTCCAGAAATTGAACGTTGTCCTTGCGGCGTTACCATTCTAGCGACACAAATAAGAAAACCCCTGCTCGCAGTCACGCGCAGGGGTTTTCTTTTTTAACGGGAATACCAGCCAGTCACATCAAAATCCGACTCAGGATGCGGCTGACGCCACTCCGAATACGCCCCGTCCCGGGGAGCTTGAACGGCGGGGATTGCCGGAACGTCCGGCAGGAGAGCGCGAATCGGAGGTATTTCTCGGCGCAGGCCGTCCTGATCTGCCGGAAGGGGCATTGCGGCCGGGAGTTCTGCCGGGCGCGCGGGCAGGACGCGGTTCTTCAAAGGAAGCCTCGTTGCCGCCGCTTGAATAGACAAAACCTTCAAGACGCACCCGATCCAGACGGCCACCCAGGATGCGCTCGATGGCATTGATCTGGACAGAGTCTTCCGGCGTGACCAAGGTTATGGCCTCACCGCTCTTGTCGGCTCGGCCGGTGCGTCCGATGCGATGAGTATAGCTCTCGGCCGTATCCGGCAGATCGAAATTGACGACATGGGAAATGCGCACGCAGTCGATGCCGCGAGCCGCTATGTCTGTGGCGACCATGATGCGATATTTGCCGCAGCGAAAGCCGTCCAAGGCCTCCTGCCTGCGGTTCTGGGACAGGTTGCCCTGCAAGGATGTCGCGAGCATTCCTTTCTGCTCCAGCTTGCGGGCCAGGCTCTTGGCGCGATGCTTGGTGCGGGTGAAGATGAGCACGCAGTCATGCGGAGTCCTGCCCAGATACGCTTCAAGCAGGCCCATCTTCTGCCCGGCGGAGACCGGGTAAAGGGTATGCCGGATCTTTTCGGGCGGGGCCGTATTGGAGACCTGCACCACCGTGGGCTGAACCAGAACCTGATCGGCGATCTTGCGGATCTCGGGGGGCATGGTCGCGGAAAAAAGCAGGTTCTGCCGTTTGGTCGGCAATTTGGCCATGATGCGGCGCAGGTCCGGCAAAAAGCCCATGTCGAACATGCGGTCCGCTTCGTCGAGGACCAGGGCGTTCACATGGGACAGGTCCACCAGGCCTCGATTGACGAGATCCAGCAGACGTCCGGGGCATGCCACCAGGACGCTCGCCTGACGGGCGGCTTTGACCTGCGGAGTTTCGCCAACGCCGCCGAAAACCGCCGCGGAACGGATGCCGGTCTGTTTGCCAAGAGAAATGAACGTTTCGTGAATTTGCAGGGCAAGCTCGCGGGTTGGAGCCAGAACAAGCACGCGCACCGGGCCGCGCACGGAAATACCGTCCGTGATCATACGCTGCAACAGCGGCAGGGCAAAGGCAGCGGTCTTGCCGGTGCCGGTCTGGGCCAGGCCAAGAACATCCTTGCCGGCGAGCACCGAAGGAATGGCCTGAATCTGAATGGGGGTGGGGGTAACATAGCCGCAGTCACGGATGCCAACGTTCAAACGCTGGTCAAAAGAAAAAGAGGAAAAATCCACAAATGGTCCTGTGGTTGGAGGAAAATCAACGACTGGCGTGATGAACAATCGAAGGCCGGACGTGCCGGAAGAATGGAAAATCTCCAAGACGAGATGATGACGGGCCGTTGCCGGACAGGGTCCGCAAGGCTTCAAGGCTCAAGTCTGCTCACGCGAGAGAGGTGAGCCATAAGCCCCTTTGGATTGGAATGCAAAGAAAATAATGCGGCAAAAAGATGACAAAAAAAGCTGCACCGAAGAACGATGCAGCCTGATTTTTTGTGGTGGGCCAACAAGGAATCGAACCTTGAACCTGCTGATTAAGAGTCAGATGCTCTACCAATTGAGCTATTGGCCCGCGCAAACAGAAGGGCTAACTAGACAGCGGGGCGGACATTGTCAAATAAAAAATTGTGATCTGGAGAATTGTAAACCGCCTCGCCCACAGCCGTCCTCTTAACGCGGTTGTACATCTCCCTGACACACAGTATGCACAGGTACACTCATCAAGCAAGCCAAGGACGCCATGCCCGACGTATCCGAACTCTACTCCATTCTTGATTCCGTCAGCTATGCCATTGTGGCCATGGATCTGGATGGCAAGGTCGTCTACCTCAATGAACGGGCCAGGGCCTTTCTCGAAGCCCAGGGACGCCGCTTCTCGGACTGCGTGGGCCGAGACGTGGCCGAATTTCTGCCCATCGCAGCCCCTCTGGCCAAGGCAGCCCTCTCCACCGAAGCCTTCCGCAACGGCACCGGACGCATCGTGGACCGGGGCGTGAAGCTCTTCTTCGAGATCACCCCTCATATGCAGAATGGCGAACTGGCAGGAGCGATCGTCAGCTTGCAGCGCCCCGAACGCTTCGAGGAATTGGCTACCAAACTCGACTCCCACCAGAAACTCCTACAGACTTTTCAGGCGGTCTTCCAGGCCTCCAACGACGGCATCTGGGTCTGCGACGGAAGCGGCACGATCATGTCCATCAACAAGGCCTCCGAGCGACTGAACGGCATCAGTGCCGCGGATTTTCTGGGCAAGAACATGTCCGAGGTCGTGGCCGGTGGTTTTGTGGACCAATCCGTGACGCTCATGGTGCTCAAATCCAAGGCCCAGGCCAGCATCATCCAAAGCGCGACCAGCACGGGCAAGCAACTGCTGGTCACCGGCACCCCCACCTTCGACGGAAAGGGAAACGTTTCCCTGGTCGTGGTCAACGAGCGCGACCTGACCGAACTCAACGTGCTGCGCCAGGATCTGGACCAGGCCCAGCGTGAGCAGGCCAAGGTCAAGGACGAACTGGCCGGAGTGACCATGCTTGAACTGAACTCCCAGGGCCTGGCCATGGAGAGTCCGGGCATGCGGCGCGTGGTGGCCAAGGCCATGAAGCTGGCCCACTTCAATGCCTCGAAAATCCTCATTCTGGGTGAGTCGGGCACGGGCAAGAGCATGATGGCCAAGTTCATCCATCAGAACAGCGCGCGCCGTGACAGGCCGTTCATCTCCGTCAACTGCGCGGCCCTGCCCGAGTCCCTCTTCGAGGCCGAGCTGTTCGGATACGAGCGCGGAGCATTCACCGGAGCCCTCAAGGAAGGCAAGGCGGGCCTTTTGGAGGTAGCTCAAGACGGAACCTTCTTTCTGGACGAGGTCGGCGAGACGCCGCTGCATCTGCAAGCCAAACTTTTGAAATGCCTGGACGACAACGAATACACGCCCGTAGGCGGCACCAGGCCTAAGAAGATTCGCTGCTCCATCATCGCCGCCACCAACCGCAACCTCGAAGAGCAGGTCAAGGCCAAGGCCTTTCGTGAGGATCTCTACTACCGCCTGAACGCCCTGGCGCTGGAAATCCCGCCCTTGCGCAGCCGCCCCGAGGACGTGCTTGAGCTGACCGAAAAATTCCTGACCATGTACAACGATCAGTACCAGACGGAGAAACGCATCAGCCCCAAAGGCATGGAGCTTCTGCTCGGTCATTCCTATCCAGGCAATGCGCGCGAACTCAGAAACCTGATCAAGCAGGCCGTTGTCATGAGCGACGAGGGAGTCATCGACGAGGCCCTCGGCATTGCCATGAGCGGAGAAGCGCAAAGCGACGACTTGAATCTGACCGTAGCGGTGGAGAAAGTGGAGCGGGAACTGCTCGTCCGTGCTCGGAAGATCTACGGCAACACACGGGAAATTGCCCGCCACTTGGGCATCAGCCAGCCCTCGGTCGTGCGCAAGATGGGCAAGCACAACATCCGATGATTCATTTTTAAATCAAAAGAAACCCCTGCTCCATATATTTCTTTTTTGATATATAGCTATGTAATATACTGTTATCCTGATTATTTTTTCCTATCACACCAATTTCTCCCCCCACACGCGCCATTTTTCACCCCAATCATGATCCACTAATGAATCAGGCGAAAATCCATTCCTCGCGGCAACTCATAGCATCCGCAAACACATCCACATAACCAGCGTCTTTCAGCGCTCAAGCTATCGTCAAGGGCATCGATCAACGTCGAATCCGCACCCGTAAATGTGTTGGTTCAGGGATTCATTATTTACAGATTCCGCAAGAAGCGCATGCATAGCCGCTGATGAAGTGTCGGCCTAGGCCGACTTTCGATCAAATCCTAACAACTCGCCCCCAATCTTAAAATGGCAAATTACAAATTTGTCATCCTTCGACAGCGCATCCTGATTTAACACCCAATTGAAGCAATTTTGATTCATTTTCGAATCAAAACACCCCTCTTGTGCAAAGATATATTTTTAATCACCAGAAATATTTGAATTTAACAAATTGGTCCATTGCTTGCTTTAAGACGTAAAAATCTCCAACAGGAAGTGGACCATGACCAATACCTCATTGTTCGAGCGCAGGAAGAAAGCCGTCCCGCGCGGCGTGTTCAACACAGCCCCTATCTTTGCCAAGAGCGCTTCCGGCGCCACGATCACGGATGTGGAAGACCGCGTGTACATCGACTTTGTCGGTGGCATCGGCGTCATGAACGTCGGCCACTGCAACCCCAAGGTGGTCGAGGCCATCAAGGCGCAGGCCGAAAAACTCGTACACAGCTGCTTCCATATCGTCATGTACGAAGGCTACGTGGCTCTGGCCGAAAAGCTTATCGAAATTGCTCCCGGCGATTTCGATAAGAAGGCCGCCCTCTTCAACAGCGGCGCCGAGGCCGTGGAGAACGCGGTCAAGGTGGCCCGTCACGCCACGGGCCGTCAGGGCATCCTGGCCTTTGACGGGGCCTTCCACGGCCGGACCCTTCTGGCCATGTCCCTGACCAGCAAGGTCAAGCCCTACAAACTAGGGTTCGGTCCCTATGCCCCCGAAATCTATCGTCAGCCCTACCCCTATTGCTATCGCTGCCCCGTGGGCTGCGAGTATCCGTCCTGCGGGATCAAGTGCGTGGACGTGATCAAAAAGAGCTTCATCGGCAACGCTGCAGCCGAGCATCTGGCCGCCGTCATCATCGAGCCAGTGACCGGCGAGGGCGGCTTCATTGTCCCGCCCAAGGAATACTTCCCCAAACTGAAAGCCCTGTGCGAGGAAAACGGCATCGTCTTCATCGCCGACGAGGTCCAGACCGGCTTCGGACGCACGGGTTCCATGCTGGCCATGGAAAACTGGGGCGTAATCCCGGACATCACCGTGGTCGCCAAGAGCATGGGCGGCGGCATGCCCATCTCCGGCATCGTCGGCCGGGCGGATTTGCTGGATGCCCCGCAGATTGGCGGATTAGGCGGCACCTACGGCGGTAACCCGGTCTGCTGTGCGGCGGCTCTGGCGGCCATCGACGAGCTTGAAACCCACGTGCTGGCGAAAGGCCAGGTCCTTGCCGCCAAAGCCCGCAGCGCCTTCGAGTCCTGGCAGGAACGCTATCCCCTCGTCGGCGACGTGCGCGGCCTTGGCGCCATGCTGGCCCTGGAACTGGTCCACGACCGCACGACCAAGGAGCCTGCCCCAGACAAGACCCAGGCCATGGTCGCCCGCTGCCGGGACAACGGCCTGCTGCTTCTGGCCTGCGGCAACTTCGGCAACGTCATTCGCACGCTCATGCCGCTGGTCACGTCTGAAGCGGAGCTGGAAAAGGGACTCGGGATCATGGAAGAAGCCCTGGCTTTCGTGTCCGCCAAATAACAAATCCCGCCTCATCCTTGAGGCGGGGATTTTTTTCAAAAACCGCACGCAGGCGAGCGACTTCAGGGAGACGTGCGGAATACGGTACCAGAAGAGGTCCGGCGCAAACGCGCCCCACATCAACATCCGGCCCTTTGGGCCAAATGAGGAAACCCCATGACGAAGAAAAGCCTTGCAACCGCCGCGCTGACCCTGCTGGCCCTGGTCGGCATGTCCATGTCCGCCATGGCCGAGACCGTGGTCAAGATCGGCAACGTCGAACCCCTGTCCGGCCCCTCGGCCTCCGTCGGCCAGCAGGGCAAGAACGCCCGTGAAATGGCCGTGGAAGAGATCAACGCCGCAGGCGGCATCAAAAGCCTGGGTGGAGCCAAGCTCGAACTGATCTACGCCGACTCCAAGTCCGATCCCAACGTCGGCGTGACCGAGACCGAGCGTCTCATCAACACCGACAAGGTCAACATCGTGACCGGCTGCTGGAACTCCGGCGTGACCTACCCGGCCACGGCCGTGGCCGAACGCTATGGCGTGCCCTTTGTCGTGCCCGTCTCCGTGCGCGACACCATCACCGAGCGCGGCTTCAAATACGTCTTCCGCATCGCCGCCAAGGACTCCTGGTGGACTCGTGACCAGTTCACGTTCTTAAAAGACATGAAGGACGAATTCGGCACCGAACTCAAGACCGTGGCCTTTGTCTACGAAAACGGCGACTGGGGCACCGGCTTCGCCGCCCAGTGGAAGAAGCTGGCCGAGGAAGCCGGCTACGAAATCGTCCTCGATGAACCCTACCCGTCCACGGCCACGGACTTGACCCCCGTGGTCAACAAGATCCGCCGCGCGAGGCCCGACGTCCTGCTGCTGACCTCCAACGCAGCCGATGCGGTGCTGATCACCAACACCCTGTCCGACTACAAGGTCACCCCCAAAGTCGTCCTCGGCTCCGGCGGCGGCCACGCCGACCCGACCTTTATCAGCGGCACCAGTGATAACGCCAAGTTCATGTTCGATATCGTCGAATGGGAAACAGACGTGAACAAGCCCGGCGCCAAAGAGACCAACGACAAATACAAGGCAAAGTACGGCTCCAACCTGACCGGTGAAGCCGTGGACGCCTATGTGGCCATGTACGTCATCGCCGATGCACTGGAACGCTCCGCCTCCCTCGAACCGGCCAAAATCCGTGATGCCCTGGCCGCAACCGATCTCAAGACCGGCCCCGCCGCCATCGTGGCCTACGACTCCATCAAGTTCGACGCCACAGGACAGAACGAGAATGCCGCCCTGGCCATCGTGCAGATCAACGACCTGGGCCAGGGACTGGAGCGCATCACCGTGTGGCCCAAGGCCTCGCGCCGCGCAGGCTACACCCCTGTCTTCCCCATGCCTCAGAAATAGACTGGGAACCTCGATAACCTGACCCTCCGGCCGGGGCTCACCCGGCCGGAACAACCATAACAGGATCAGGACATGGATCTTATTTTTCTTCTTCAAGATGTCATAAACGGCATCCTCATGGGCTCCATCTACGGACTCGTGGCCCTGGGCCTGACCCTGGTTTTCGGCGTCCTCAAGGTCATCAACTTCGCCCACGGCTCGTTTCTGATGGTCGGCATGTATGTGGCTTATTGGGTCGTGGCCTTTACCGGCCTGCACCCCTACCTGGCGCTCGTTCTGGTAACGCCCATCATGTACATCTTCGGCTACCTCATGCAGCAATGGCTGATCCGTCCCATCTTTGTGGCCGAACGGGATGTGCGCGAACCCATCACGGTCATCATCGTGACCACGGGCGTGTGGTACGTACTCGATAATCTTGCCCTGCTCCTTTTCGGCCCCGACTACCGGGCACTGAGCCCCAACCCGCTCAAGGGTGAAATGATTGAACTGGGCGAGATTCTCATCTCCACGCCCAAGTTGTTCGGTTTCACCATCACCGTGCTCACCGCCGCAGGACTTTACTGGTTCCTGCTGAAGACGCGCATGGGACGGGCCATCCGCGCCACCAGCCTGGATCGTGACGCGGCCAGCCTCATGGGCATCAGCCAGTGGAAGGTCTTCAACGTGGCCTTCGGCATCGGCACGGCCATCGCCGGTATCGCGGCCGTGGTCCTGGTCCCGGTCTACAACGTCTACCCCACGGTGGGCGTGCCCTTTGACGTGAAGTCCTTTGTCATCGTGGTCCTGGGAGGCCTCGGAAGCATCCCCGGTGCCCTGCTCGGCGGCGTGATAATCGGGCTGATCGAATCCATCGGCCCCAATTTCATGACCTCCACCTGGACAGAGGCCATTGTCTACGGCCTTTTCCTGCTGGTGCTCTTCTTCAAGCCATCGGGCCTCTTCGGCCAGAAATACGACTGGTAAGGATATTTTCATGACTCCCCAATCGTTCAAGAAAACCGGACTCGCCCTTCTGGTCCTCACGGCCCTGGCGCTGCCGCTCATTCTGCGCAGCCCGACCTACCTGCACATCCTCATCATGCTCTACCTCTACGCTTACATGACAACCACCTGGAACCTGGTCGGCGGGTTTGCGGGCGTGCTGCCGCTCGGACACTCGGTCTTCGTCGGCATCGGAGCCTACACCTCCACCGTGCTCTGGCTGCAGTGGGGGATAAGTCCCTGGATAGGCATGCTTGTCGGCGGATGTCTGGCCGGGTTTGTCGGCTACCTCATCGGCAAGCCCACACTCAAGATGCGCGGAGCCTACTTCGCCCTTGCGACCATGGCCTTCGTGGAAGGCGTGCGGGTCATCGTGGAGAACGTGGACAAGCTTGGCCCCTTCAAGCTGAACGGCCCGCGCGGACTGAACATTCCGCCTCTGCCGGCCGGCGAGAGCAGCTTTCTGGCCTTTCAGTTCTCCACCAAGGAACCGTATTACTACATCATCCTCTTCATGCTCATGGGTGTGGCCTACCTGACCTGGCGGCTCTCCCGCTCAAAACTCGGGTACAGCTTGAGCGCGGGCGGCGAAGAACCCGAGGCGGCCGAGGCCCTGGGCGTGAACGTGGCCAAATGCAAGGTCACGGCCATGGTCTTGAGCGCCTTCCTGACCGCCCTGGCCGGGACGTTCCTGGCGCAGATGACCCTCTTCATCTACCCCAAGAGCGTCCTGACCCTGGACCTGTCCTTCGAACTGGCCTTCATCGCCCTCATCGGCGGACGCGGCTCCCTGGCCGGACCGATCATCGGTGCGCTCATGCTGCGACCGGTCACGGAATTCAGCCGCATCTACCTGAGCGCCACCCTGCCCGGCATGCATCTGATCCTGCTTGGCGTCATCCTCATCGTGGTCATGCTCTACCAGCCACGAGGCCTGAGCGAGCCGCTCACGCGCCTCATGAGCCGCCTGCAAGACCGCATCTGCAGCACCAAAACCGGAGGTGCCCAATGAGCCTCTTGGAGCTTCGCAACATCAGCATGGACTTCGGCGGCCTGCGCGCCATCGATTCCCTGAGCCTGAGCATCGACGAGGGCCAGATCCTTGGCCTCATCGGCCCCAACGGAGCCGGAAAATCCACGGCCTTCAACTGCGTGGCCGGAGTCTACAAGCCCACCAGCGGCGAGATCTGGTTCGACGGCGCAGACATCACCGGCGCCCAGCCCTGGGACCTGTGCCGCGCCGGCCTGGCCCGGACCTTTCAGATCGTCAAACCATTCGCCTCCAAGACCGTGCTCTACAACGTCATGGTCGGCGCCTTCGCCCGCACGGACAGGACCGACGAGGCCGAAGCCATCGCCCTTGATGTCCTCAAATCCCTGCACCTGGACCGCAAGAAGGACTTCAAGTCCGGAGCCCTGACCATCGCCGACCGCAAACGCCTCGAAATCGCGCGGGCCATGGCCACAAAACCCAAACTCCTGCTCCTCGACGAGGTCATGGCGGGCCTTCGCCCCACGGAAGTGGACGAAATGATCGACGTCTTCCGTACAGTACGCGACTCGGGTGTGACCATCTTCGTCATCGAACACATCATGCGCGCCATCATGGCCCTCTCCGACGAACTGGTGGTCATCCAGTTCGGACGCAAGATAAGCGAAGGCAAGCCTGAGGCCGTGGCCAAGGACGAAAACGTGATCAAGGCTTACCTGGGGGATGAATATGTCGCTTCTTGATATTCGCGGAATTGACGTCTTTTACGGCGACGTACAGGTGGTTTACGACCTTTCGCTGACGGTGAACGAAGGGGAGGTCGTGTCCATCATCGGCGGCAACGGCGCGGGCAAATCCACCTTGCTGCGCACAATTTCCGGCCTGCTCAAACCCAGCACAGGCCAGATTCTCTTCGATGGCCGGCCCATGCAGGCGAGTCTGCCCGAGGACATCGTCGAAGCCGGACTGATCCACGTCCCCGAAGGACGCCGCCTGTTCTCGCTCATGAGCGTAGCCGACAACCTGATCGTGGGCGGGCACAACAAGCGGGCCTACCCGCACGTTGGTCAAAACCTGGCCAAGGTCTATGAGATGTTCCCGCGCCTGCAGGAGCGGGCGACGCAGTTGGCCATGACCCTGTCCGGCGGCGAGCAACAGATGGTCGCCATCGGCCGGGGACTCATGGGCATGCCGAAGCTGCTCATGCTTGACGAACCATCCCTGGGACTTGCCCCGCTGCTCATTCAGGAGATATTCCGCACCGTGCGCATGATCGCCGACCTCGGCACGACAGTGCTGCTTGTCGAACAGGACGTACGCCACTCCCTCAGCCTGTCCGACCGGGGCTACGTGCTTGAGCACGGCCGGGTGGCCATGGAGGGTGACGCCAAGGAACTCATGAACAACCCGCACATCAAGACGGCATATTTAGGTATCTAGAAGAAGAATGCCTCCGGCGGGCAGGGGGACAATCCCCCTGCACCCCTTTCATTGGAGAGCACGGCGTGAGGAACTCGCATCTCAATAAGGAAAAGAAGTGAAAGGTTTTTACAATCGCATACTACTGGTTGATCTGAGTAACCGGTCCTTCACCATCGATCCCCTGCCCGACGACCTGCTGGCGGTCTGGCAGGGCGGCAAGGGTCTGGCCACGAAGCTGCTCATGGACCTGAACCCGGCCGGAGTCGACCCCATGGGTCCGGACAACCACCTCATTTTTGCCACAGGCCCCTTCTGCGGAACCCGCATGTGGGGCGGGAGCCGCTACGGGGTGTTCACCAAGTCGCCCCTGACGGGACGCTACTGCGAGTCCTATTCCGGCGGCAAGGCGCCCGAGGCCATCGACGCGGCCGGATTCGACGCCATCGTCCTGCGCGGCGCCGCGGACAAACCCACGGCCCTGACCGTGCACCCGAACGGCTGCGTTTTTCACGACGCGGGCGAACTGTGGGGCAAGGACAGCTTCGAGACCGAGGATCTGGCCCTGGAGCGCTTTGTCATGCCGGAACTGCCTCACGCCAAGAAGGGCGCGGCCGTCATCGGGCCTGCCGCCGAGCAGGGCGTGCGCTACGGCATCATCAGCAACGACTACTGGCGCTGCGCCGGGCGCTCGGGCGCAGGATCGGTCATGGCCGCCAAAAAGGTCAAGGCCGTCGTCTTTCAGGGCGACCGCAAGCGCGAACCCGCCAATCCTGAAGGCGTGGCCGAGTTCGCAAAGGATTTCATGCTCAAAAACCGCGAAGGAGCGGGCGTGAAAGCATACAAGGCCTACGGCACGACCATGATGGTGGCCATCATGAACACGGCCGGGGCATTCCCTGCAAAATACTGGACCCAGGGGACCTGCGACCACTGGGAGAAGATCAGCGGCGAGACCTATCACCGCGAGCACGACGTCACTCCCCACGCCTGCGCCAAATGCTTCATGGCCTGCGGACGCATGGCCACCCTCGCCAAGGGCCGCCACAAGGGTCTCAAACTCGAAGGCCCGGAATACGAGACCATCTACGCCTTCGGCGGACTGTGCATGATCGAGGAGATGGACGAGATCGCCTACCTGAACGACCTCTGCGACCGTCTGGGAATGGACACCATCACGGCCGGAAATCTCTGCGCCTTCGCCATTGAAGCCGCCAAGCGAGGCAAGATCGACCTCGACATCGACTACGGCGACGCCATCACCATCGCCCGGCTCATCGAACAGATCGCGCGGCGTGAAGGCATCGGTGCGGTCCTGGCCGATGGCATCGTGCCTGCCGCCAAGACCTGGGGCCTGGAAGACCTGGCCGTGCACGTCAAAGGCATGGAGCCGGCCGGTTACGACCCGCGAGTGCTCAAGGGCATGGGCCTGACCTATGCCATCTCCGATCGCGGCGCCTGCCACCTGCGCACCACCTTCTACAAGCCTGAACTGGCGAAAATGATCCCGGCCGACATCGTTGAAGGCAAGGCCGCCATGCTCATCGATTTCGAGGACCGCCTGATCATCTTCGATACCCTGGTCCTGTGCCGCTTCTACCGCGACATGTACGACTGGCAGACCCTGAATCAGGGCATGACCGAGATGATCGGCGGGGATTGCTCCGTCGAGAATCTGCGCGAAACCGCCAGACGCATCCGCGACCTGGTGCGCGAATTCAACATCCGCGAAGGCCAGACCCCGAATGAGGATCTGCTGCCCAAACGCCTGCTCGAAGAAGCCCTGCCCAGCGGCCACAGCCTCTCGTCCGAGGAGATGGCCTACATGCTGGCCGACTATTACGCCTTGCGCGGCTGGAACGAATCCGGTGCGCCGAGTTGAACCTCATGTCCCTGTGTCTGGAAAACCCCACGCGTCCGCCAAGGCCCGGCAGACACGTGGGGTTTTCCTTTTTTTCGGGATGCTGTGCTCTTTAAATTAAATGAGGACCGCCATGCGCGCACCTGTTTTCCTCACCGACCTGGTTGATTCCCTGACCCACGGACTTGTGGCCGTAGACCGTGACGGGGTCGTCATGCATGTCAACCGGACCACGCGAGAGCTCTTCGGACTGGGGCAAAATTTGAACGGCAGACCCTGCGCCGAAATTCTCCCAGCCTTAGCGCCGCTCCTGGCCCAATGCCTTGAAAGCAAGGAAGCCGAACACAACCACAGCCTTGTTGAGCACGGCTTTCGTCTCTTCTGCGACCTTGCCCCCTTAAGCGCCAGTGGCCGGATCATCGGAGCCACGGCCTGCCTGTACCAGCGCTGGCAGCTGGAAAAGGCGGCCAGCGACCTCAACTCCACGGAACTGCTGCTGCGCCAGCTGCAGGCCATGTTCGACTCCTCCAGCGACGGAATCTGGACCTGTGACGGGGACGGCGTGGTCCTGGACATGAACAGCGCCTCGGAAAGATTCAAGGGCATCAAGGCCGGACATGTGGTCGGTAGGCCCGTGGAAGAGCTCGTGGCGCTCGGTCTCATCAACCATCCCCTCACGACCGAGGTGCTGCGGCGGCGGGAGCAGGTCTCGGCGGTGCAGCACGTCCCGGCCACGGGCAAGAAGCTGCTGGTCACGGGCACTCCGGCCTTCGACCCCACGGGCCAGATCTTCATGGTCGTGGTCAACGAGCGCGACGTGACGGACCTCAACCGCCTGCAAGAGCAACTGCTGCGCGAGGAGCGGGCCCGGGAAAAGGCCCAGAATGAACTCAAAGATCTGGCCATGCTGGAACTGGAGAGCAAGGGCATCGTGGCCGAATCCTCGGCCATGCGCAGGCTCCTGGCCATGGCCCTCAAAATGGCCACCCTCGACACCCTGGAGGCCCTCATCCTGGGTGAATCGGGCACGGGCAAAGGTCTGCTCGCCTCCTTCATCCACAAGCACAGCCCGCGCCGGGACAAGCCGTTCATCCCGGTCAACTGCGCGGCCCTGCCGGAAAACCTGTTCGAAGCCGAACTCTTCGGCTACGAGGAGGGCGCCTTCACCGGAGCCAGGCGGGGCGGCAAGCCGGGCCTCTTCGAACTGGCCGGACAGGGCACCATCTTTCTGGACGAGGTCGGCGAGCTGCCCATCACCGTGCAGGCCAAACTCTTGAAATGCCTGGATGACCGGTCCTACCTGCCCCTTGGCGGCGAAGTCGCCAAAAAGGTGCACTGCGCGGTCATCACCGCCACCAACCGCAACCTGGAGCGGCTGGTCCAGGCCAAGAAATTCCGCAAGGACCTCTTCTACCGTCTGAACACCTTCACCCTCAAAATCCCTCCTCTGCGTGAACGCGGGGAAGATATCTTTGAACTGGCCACCCTGTACCTGCGGCGCTTCAACGACGAGTTCGGAACCGCGAAGCGAATGACCCACTCCGGCATGAAGCGTCTGCTGAATCACAGTTTTCCGGGCAACGTGCGCGAACTCATCGGCCTCGTGAAAAAGGCGGTCATCATGAGCGAAGGCGACCTGCTGGACGAATATCTGGCGCAGATCCTGGGCTCGCCCAAGAGCCAGGACAAGGTCGCCGCGCCCGAAGAGCCCCTGCGCAGCCTGGAGGAGGAACTGCTCATCCACGAACGCGGACTTCTGGTCCGGGGCATGAGCGTCTGCTCCAGCCAGCGCCACCTGGCCGAATACCTCGGCGTGAGCCAGCCGACCATCGCCCGCAGATTGCAGAAACACGGCTTGAGCTGGGACTGATTCAATTTTGAATATTCGATCATTTCTGGCTTAATTCGATTTACATTTTTGCTAAATCGTTACCGACCCATTATTTACTCTGTGGATCCATAACTCTCGCCGCTCTGGAGAGCATTTTCTCTTGTCCATGACCTGACCTTCTCCAAATAATACCCGCACGTGCCTTTGCCGCTTGTATTTTTTTACATAATTGATAAAATCACATATTCAATCCTGAATTAAAGTGCATTAAATCTTCAAAATTGAATATGTTATCAATACGAATGATTCAATTTTGAATACAATGAGCTCGACCCTGATACGGCTAAATCTTCTCAACCAACCGGTTTTTAAAAATATTCTGTAGATTTTCACATCTGGCACATCGGTTGCTCAAAGGGCATCACGTCGCAAGCGTGGCAGCCGTGCCGCAATGCCCAAGACCCAAGCGCATTTCAAGGAGACCCCATGGACTACAGTCTTGAGGCCTACGCCATCTACAAGAACTACGGATCCGTCACCGCGCTGACCAATGTGGACGTGCGTGTGCGGCCCGGGGAGTTCTTTACCCTGCTGGGGCCGTCGGGATGCGGCAAGACCACGCTGCTGCGCATCATCGCCGGACTTGAGATGCCGGACTCGGGCACTATCATGCTCCGGGGCAACAACCTGACCTCCCTGCCGGCCAGGGAGCGCAACGTGAACACCGTGTTCCAGAACTACGCCCTGTTCCCGCACCTGAGCGTGGCCGACAACGTGGCCTTCGGGCTACGCTCGCGCAAATTTTCCGAAGAGGTGATCGGCTCCAAGGTCCATGCGGCCCTCGACATGGTGCACATGACCGAGTTCGCCGCGCGCATGCCCGACCAACTCTCCGGAGGCCAGCAGCAGCGCGTGGCCATGGCCCGCGCTCTGGTCAACGAACCCGAGATCCTGCTCCTCGACGAACCCATGTCCGCCCTCGACGCCAAGCTGCGCACCACAGTACAGGAAGAGCTGCGCCAGCTGCAGCAGCGCCTGGGTATCACCTCCATCCTCGTCACCCACGACCAGGACGAAGCCCTGACCGTATCCGACCGCATCGCGGTCATGAACAAGGGGCAGTTCGTGCAGGTCGGCACCCCCATGGAGATCTACGAGCGGCCATGCAATCGATTCGTGGCCAATTTTCTGGGCAAAGCCAACATCATCGAGGCCACCCGCGCGCCAGGCGGGGTCCAGTCCGAACTGGGCTTCCTGCAGGTGAACGGCGTGGACTGGGAAACGGGATATTTGGCCATCCGGCCCGAACGGGTCCGCCTGCGCGACGAGGCCCCGAGCGCCAACGGCGTGCAGAGTCGGGTGCGGGACGCCTTCTATCGCGGCGACCATCTGGACATCTGGCTCGAAGCCGGCAACCTGCGCCTGCGCACGGCACCCCACCGGACCGTGTCCCGGGGCGACAGCGTGTGGGTCGAGCTGCCTTCCGAGGCCCTGGTGGTGCTCCATGAGTGACCGCATCATCTGGTACGGGGAGCTGACCACCTCCCGCAGCCTCCTGCGTCGCGGCCTGGCCTTGCTGTCCCCGGGCATGGCCTGGACCATGATCTTCCTGGCCATCCCCATGCTGGCCCTCATTCCCGTCGGTTTCGCCACGCGCGGCAGCTACGGACAGATCATCTTCGAGTTCAGTTGGAACAACGTCTACCGCCTCCTCGGCTTCAGCACCTTCGGCTGGTCCCCGGACTACCTGCTCATCCTGGGCCGCAGCGTCGTGGTCGCCTCCGTGACCACCCTCGTGTGCGTGCTCCTGTCCTACCCGCTGTGCTTCTTCATCGCCTGCAAGCCGGCCCGCAAGCGCTACTTCTGGCTGACCCTGGTCATCATCCCCTTCTGGACCAACCTGGTCATCCGCACCTACGCGTGGCTGCTGGTGCTTGCGCCGCAGATGCCCGTGGCCAGGCTGGCTTCGATGCTGGGCCTCATCGCCCCGGACTCGCCGCTCTACCCGTCGCCGCTTGCCGTGTACCTGGGCATGGTGGGCACCTTCCTGCCCTTCGTGACCATGCCCCTCTACGCCAACGTGGAGAAACTGGACTGGTCCCTCATCGAGGCCGCCCGCGACCTTTACTCCGGCCCCTGGCGCGTCTTTCGCCACGCCATCCTGCCCCAGACCACACCGGGCCTAGCCGTGGGCGTGACCCTGACCTTCATCCCGGCCATGGGCATGTTCCTGGTGCCGGACCTCCTCGGCGGGGCCAAGTACATGCTGGTCGGCAACCTCATCCAGCAGCAGTTCGGCACCAGCCGCGATTGGCCCTTCGGCGCGGCCGTGAGTCTTGGGCTCATGCTCCTGACCTTCGCCGGCATCTGGTTCCTGCGCCGCACAGGCGGCAAGGAGGCGCTGCACTGATGAAAATCCACCCGTTCTTCCGTTTCGTGGCCATGGCCTCCATCTGTTTCCTGTACGTGCCCCTCTTCGCCGTGGCCGTCTTCTCGGTCAACGCGTCGCGCTTCGGTCTGTCCTGGAAGGGCTTCACACTGGACTGGTACGTGCAACTGGCCGGCAACAGCGTCGTTCTGGAGGCGACCCGCAACACCATCTTCCTGGCCCTGGTGTCCACCGCCATCTCCACCGTCCTCGGCACGGCCCTGGCCATCGGCCTCAAGCGCCATCCCTGGGGCAAGCGCTGGTCGGGCTTCTTCGACGTGGTCCTGCACCTGCCCGTGGTCACCCCGGAGATCGTTTTCGCCGCGGCCCTGGTCATCGCCTTCGCCCTGCTGCGCTACGTGTCATCGATCTTCGACCCCGGCATGCTGAACATGATCATCGGCCACATCACCTTCCAGATCGCATTCGTGGCCATGGTTGTCGGCAGCAGGCTCTCGGCCATCTCCCCCAAGATAGAGGAGGCCGCACGCGACCTCTACGCCGACAACGCCTTCCTGCTGCGCCACGTGACCCTCCCGCTACTGCGGCCCGGCATCGTGGCCGGGGCCATGCTGGCCTTCACCATGTCCCTGGATGACTTCGTCATCAGCTTCTTCACGGCCGGGCCGTCCTCCATGACCCTGCCGCTTTACATCTATGCCCAGGTGCGCCGGGGAGTGACCCCGGACACCCATGCCCTGTCCACGCTCATTCTGCTCATCACGGTTCTGGGCGTGATCGTCATCGAACGGTTTTCACGAACTTCCACCAAGGAGAAACACCATGCGTAAGATCCTGCTCGCCATCGTCTTCGTGCTCATGACCGCCATGTCGGCCTGGTCCGCCGGGGAACTCAACCTCTACATATGGTCCGAGTACATGGGCCCGGAGATCGTCCCCAACTTCGAGAAAGAGACCGGGGTCAAGGTCCGCGTGGACTACTACGAGACCATGGAAGACATGATGGCCAAGCTCCAGGCCGGCGGAATGAGCCAGTACGATGTGGTGGTGCCCACGGACTACGGCGTGCCGGCCATGATCAAGCTCGGCCTGCTGAAAGAACTGGATCACTCCAAGATCCCGAACATGAAGAACCTCAACCCCAAGTTCGTGAACGCCCCGTACGACCCGCAAAACGCCCACACCGTGGCCTACCAGTGGGGAACCCTCGGTATGATCTACAACAAGAACAAGATCGAAGGCCCCGTGCCGTCATGGTCGATCATGTTCGATGAAAGCAAACAGGTCGGCCCCTTCGTGCTTCTCGACTCCATGCGCGAGATGCTCGGCATCACCCAGTGCTACCTGGGGCTGGACGTGAACACGACCAATACGGACGAACTGAAGAAGGTGGCCGAACTCATGCTCGCGGCCAAGAAGAGCGCCAATTTCCAGGGCTTCGATGTGGGCGTCGGAGGCCGCTCCAAGGTCCTCTCCGGCGGGGCCGTGGCGGCCATCACCTACAACGGCGACGGCCTGCGCGGCGTGGAGGAAGATCCCGAGAACGTGGCCTTCGCCAACCCGGCCGAAGGCACGGTCATTTGGGTCGACAACATGGCCATCCCGGCCAACGCTCCCAATCCCGAGGCCGCCTACCAGTTCATCAATTACATCCTCGACGCCAAGGTCGGCGCGGGGCTGTCCAACTGGACACGCTACGCCACGCCCAACGATGCGGCCAAGCCCTTCATCACCCCCGAGGACGTGGCCAATATCGCCATCTACCCCACCAGCGAATACATGGAGAAACTCCAGTTCCTCAATGATCTCGGGGATAACGCCCGCGTCTACGACGAGCTGTGGACGATGATCAAGACACGCTGAGCGCAACGCAACACATTCCATCGGCGGGCGGATAATTCCGCCCGCCAGACCACGCCGCACCGGGAGCCAGCCCCGCGCAGGAAAGGTGCGGCCTTTTGCCCAGAAACATCCGGAGAAACATCATGCATCGCGACATTTCCCAGGCCAGAGCCGAAGCCCGCTTCATGCTCGACGCCATCCACACTCCCGACGACCAGCTGACCCTGGAAACGCGTCAGACCATCGCCCGGAAAACCGTCGAAAACTTCCGCGACCACATCAACAAGGGATTTCTGAGCTACCGCAAGTCCGTGACCCAAGCCGAGGACTTCGCCTTCGCCGAGTGGTATGGCCAGGGCTCGGTCATGTGCGACGTGCTGGGCCGCGAGTTCATCGACATCCTCGGCGGTTTCGGACTCTATAGCCCGGGCATCCGCCACCCGAAGATCGTGGCCGCCGTCAAGGCCCAGCTGGACCGCTCGCCGCAGTACAGCCAGGAGATGCTCGACCCCCTGCGCGCCCAGCTGGCGCGCGTCATCGCCCTGCTGACCCCCGGCGACATCCAGAACGGCTTTTTCGCCAACAGCGGCACCGAAGCCGTGGACGGAGCCATGAAACTGGCCAAAATGTACACGGGCAAGGCCGGCTTCATCTCCACGCTCAAGGGCTTTCACGGCAAATCCCTGGGCGCCCTCTCGCTGCTCGGCAAAGCCGTGTTCCGCGAGCCGGCCATGCCGCTCCTGAACAACGTGACCCACGTGGAGTTCGGCGACGCCGACCAGGTCGAGCGCGCCCTGTCCATCGCCAGGGCCGTTGGCCAGGGCGTGGCCGCCGTGGTGGCCGAACCCATCCAGGGCGAGGCCGGGGCCGTGGTCCCGCCCGATGACTACTGGCCGCGCCTGCGCGAGATCTGTGACCACTACGGCGTGCTGCTCATCGCCGATGAGGTCCAGACGGGCTTCGGTCGCACGGGCACGATCTTCGGCGTGGACCACTGGGACGTAACCCCGGACATCATGTGCTTCGGCAAGGCCCTGGGCGGCGGCGTGGTGGCCATGAGCGCCTTCTTCGCCAAGGCGAAAATCTGGGAATGCCTGACCCCCAACCCCTTCATGCACACCACGACCACGGGCGGGAACCCTCTGGCCTGCGCGGCCGCCCTGGCCCACGTCGAGGTCATGCTGGACGAGGACACCCCGGGACAGGCCAGGGACAAGGGCGCATACGTCATGGGCAGGCTGAGCGAGCTCAAGGCGCTCTACCCCGGCATACTGGAAAGCGTGACGGGCAAGGGCCTGCTGATCGGCATGCACTTCGTGGACGACGAGATCGGCTACAAGGTCGCGGGCGGGCTCTTCGCCCGCAGGGTGCTGACCGCCGGGACCCTGACCAACGCGAAGGTCATCCGCTTCGAACCGGCCCTGACAATATCTTACGAGCAGATCGATGAAGTACTGAACCGTCTGGAAGACACCTTCAAAAGCATCGCCGTCTGAGGAGGAGACATGAATCTGTACACCGGCTCCGTTCTGCATGTGGATCTGACCGCGGGAACAACGACAAAGATGCCCCTGCGGCATGATTGGCTGCGCGAGTACTGGGGTGGATGGGGTCTGGCGGCGCGATATTTTCAGGAATATTCCGCGCCCGGCACAGACCCCCTGTCTCCGGACAATCCGGTGATCATCATGACCGGCCCGCTCTGTGGCACCCTCGTGCCGCTGAGCGCCCGCTTCTGCCTGATGTCAAAGAGCCCGCACACGGGCACGGTCTTCGAGTCCAACGCGGGCGGAGCCTTCGGGCCTGAACTGAAATTCGCCGGGTTCGACGGAATGGTCATCACCGGCAGGTCCAAGCGGCCGGTGTATCTTCTCATCCGGAATGGCCGGGCCGAACTGCGCGATGCCTCGGCCCTCTGGGGTCTGGGCATCTTCGAAACCGAGGAAAGGCTGCAAAACCTGACCGGTGGGGCCAAGACCCTGTCCATCGGCCCGGCGGGTGAAAACCTCGTATCCTTCTCCTGCATCGGGACCGAGGCCTACCGCCAGCTGGGAAGAGGCGGAACAGGCGCCCTGTTCGGATCCAAGAACCTGAAGGCCGTGGCCTGCCGGGGCACGGGCGCAGTGCGCGTGGCCGACATGAAGGCTTTTCTGTCCGTCATGACCCAGGCCAAGACCGAGTCGCTTTTGACCGCCGACAACCTCTGGGCCAGGTCCGACGGCACGCCGGTGCTGGTGGACCTGACCAACGAGATGGGCATCCACCCCACCCGCAACTTCACCTACGGCGTGAACGCCGAGAAATCCGCCCTGGACAGCGAGGCCATGAAGGCTGCGCGGGCCGGGGAACGGGCCTGCTGGTCCTGCCCCATGGCCTGCGGCAAATTCACGCGCCTGGACGGCGTGGAAATCGAGGGGCCGGAATACGAGACCCTCTGCCTAGCCGGCTCCAACTGCGGCGTGAACGACCTGGCCAGCGTCGCCCGCTTCAACCGCCTCTGCGACGACCTGGGCCTGGACACCATCAGCGCGGGCGCGACCATCGGGCTGGCCATGGACATGGCCGAGCACGGACTGCGCGACTTCGGACTGCGCTTCGGCGGCGTGGCCGAATATCTGGCCGTGCTGGAGGAGATGGCCCGTCTGTCCACAGACCGCGGCCGCGACCTCGCCCTGGGCGTGAAGCGGCTGGCCGCCAAGTACGCGGCCGAGGACCTGGCCGTAGAGTCCAAGGGCATGGAGTTCCCGGCCTACGAACCGCGCGGCAACCACGGCATGGGCCTGGCCTACGCCACCAGCGAGCGCGGCGCCTGCCACCTGCGGGCCTTCACCATCTTCGCCGAGGACCCCTTCGATCACGACGGGCTGGCCCGGGCCGTGGTCGCGGCCCAGAACCTCAACGCCATCAAATGGGCCATGTGCATCTGCGACTTCTGGGGCACCGTGACCACCGACTATCTGGCCCGCCAGCTCTCGTCCGGACTGGGCGAAGAGATCACGGCCGAAGAGCTTGACCGCGCTGGCGAGCGCATCTGGAACCTGCTGCGCCTGCTGAACGCCCGCGAGGGTTTCACGGCTGGCGACGACAGCCTGCCCCGCAAGATCCTGACGCAGGCCCTGCGCGGGGGCCCCCACGAAGGACGAACCCTCACGGCCGCCGACCTGGCCGGCATGAAATCGCTCTATTACGCGGCTCGCGGCTGGGACGACAACGCCGTACCCGCCGCATCCAAGCTCGCGGCCCTGGGCCTTGCGCCCATGAACGCCAAGGAGGTGCGCCATGCCTAGAATTCTTGTGGCCATACCGGAAAAATGCACGGGCTGCGGACGTTGCCAGGCCGCCTGCTCGGCAGCTCACGACGGGGTCTTCGCGCCCTCCCTGGCCCGCCTGGGAGTGGAGAACTTCCCTCTCATCGGCCGCTCCGTGCCCAGCGTCTGTTTTCACTGCGCCAACCCCGACTGTCTGGCCGCCTGCCCCGAAGGGGCCATCAGCCACGACGAGACCGGAACCGTGCTGGTTCACGCCGACAAATGCACCGGCTGCGGAGCCTGCGAAGATGCCTGCCCATGGGGACAGATCCGGGTGGAAAAGGCCGGCAAGGCCATGAAATGCGACCTGTGCGGAGGCGAACCGAGCTGCGTTGCCGAATGCTACCCCGGGGCCCTGATCTTTGTGGAACCGGAGAAGGAACTGCGCAAAATCAGGGGCATGCAGATGAAAGAACGCTCTTCGAGCGGCAGCCCGGCCGAAAAGCGCAGGAATCTGGCGTTGCGCCTCGTCGGATCTGGCGGCGACTCATGAGCACGACCACCGTAGCCGTGACGCAGATGTCCTGCGAACCTGACACGGCACGCAACCTCGACCGGGCCGAGGCCCTAGTGCGCAAGGCCGCGGCCATGGGCGCGCAGGTCATCCTCCTGCAGGAACTCTTCGCGGGCCCGTACTTCTGCAAGGTCATGCGACCGGAATACTTCGACTGGGCCGCAGAGGCGGCCGAAAGCCCGGTCGTCTCGCGCATGGGCGAACTGGCGCGGGAACTGGGCGTGGTCCTGCCCGTCAGCTTCTTCGAACGCAGCGGGCAGGCCTACTTCAATTCCGTCGTCATGCTCGACGCCGACGGCCGCGCCCTGGGGACGTACCGCAAGGCCCACATCCCCCAGGGCCCTGGCTACGAGGAGAAATACTATTTCTCGCCCGGCGACACGGGCTTTCGGGTCTGGGAGACGCGCTTCGGCAAGGTCGGCGTCGGCATCTGCTGGGACCAGTGGTTCCCCGAGGCGGCCCGCTGCATGGCCCTCATGGGCGCCGACGTCCTGCTCTACCCCACGGCCATCGGCTCGGAGCCGGACATGTCCGACTTCGACTCCAGCGGCCACTGGCAGCGGACCATGCAGGGGCACGCCGCAGCCAACATGATCCCCGTCTGCGCATCAAACAGGGTGGGGGCCGAATCCGACGGACCCGTCAGTCTGACCTTCTACGGCTCGTCGTTCATTGCCGGCATCGACGGAAAAATGGTGACCGAAGCCGGACGCGAGGGCGAAGCGGTGCTTCTGGCTGGCTTCGATTTCGCGGAAAACTCGCGCCGCAGGGCGGGATGGGGGCTGTTCCGCGACCGCAGGCCGGACTGCTACCAGCCGCTCTTGAACCTGGGACTGAGCCAGAACTGCGACAACAAAAGGAGTCCCTGCGAGAAATAGCTGCCTTGACGCCGGTTGATTCTTAAAATGCCTCCCAAAATCACAACCGCCTTGATATTCGCCTTGCGGACAGATAGATTTGACACGATCGAATCTTAACCCCTGGCGGTGAAGCATGTCTAAGCGTAAATACAAATTCTCCTGGGATCTTATCGGCGACATTGATCTGGGCCGGCCAAACCTTGGGCCCATGACCCGAATCGAGGTCTACCGCCTCATGCAGTTCGTTTTCCGGGATGTGCTGGAAAGCCATTATGGCACCACGCAAACCGACGTCCTCTTCCATGAGGCGGGCAAACTTGCGGGTACTGCGTTTTACAACCAATTCTGCTCGGGAATCACGGATCTGAACGAATTCGTGCGAACCCTGCAGGAAATCCTGCGCGAGCTTGGCATAGGCATCATGCGCGTTGAATCAGCGGATGTGGAGAAAGGCTCCTTCGTCATCACCATATCGGAGGACCTCGATTGCTCGGGACTTCCTGAACTTGACTATGAGGTGTGCGTCTACGACGAGGGTTTCATCACCGGTCTCATGGAAAGCTTCACCGGCAAGAAATTCAAGGTCAAGGAAGTGGACTGCTGGTGCACCGGAGACCGGACCTGCCGCTTCACCGCTCAGGCGCAGGAACTGACGTGAGTCCGGAGTCTGAAAAAAGCTGCGCACTGCTGCGTAAAATCCTGACGACAAAGGTCCCCCCGGCAGTACCTTCCGAACTCCTCGACGATTCGGATTTCGCGCGCCTGCACGCGGAACTCCTCGAATTGCGCCGCATTGTCATGGCCATCGCCAGCGGCGACCTGTCCATCGATATCTCCTTGAAAGGTTACACTGCCGGGGCATTGAAAACGCTCCAGGCGAACCTCAAGCACTTGACCTGGCAAACCAAGATGATCGCGACCGGAGATTTCAGCCAGCGACTCGATTTCATGGGAGAGTTCTCCAAGGCCTTCAACACCATGACTGCGCAGATGGCAGAATCCCTGCGCACCAATCAGGAAAACAAGGAAGAATTACGGCAAATCAATGCCGGCCTGCAACTTGAGATCGAACGCCGCGAACTGGCACAGGCCGCCCTGGCTGAAAGAGAGGCTCACTACCGCAATCTGACCGAAACCATGAAGGACGTCGTCTGGATTCTGGACGCAAGCACGCTGCACTTTACCTACGTGAGCCCGTCCGTTCAACGCCTGCGGGGGTACTCACCTGAAGAGATAATGGCGCAACCCATCGACGCGGCGCTGTCTCCAAAGGACGCCGAAAGACTCAAGCAAATGATTCAAAACAACCTTGATGAATTTCTTGCCGGTAACATCGACGAGAACACGTACCTGACGAGCGAAGTCGAACAGCCCCACAAGGATGGGTCATCCGTCTGGACAGAGGCCATTGTGCGCTACGTCAGGAACGACAAAACAGGGGCCATGGAAATCCACGGCGTGACCAGGGACATTTCCGAACGCAGGAGCCTGCGCCTCGAACTCGAACGCCAGGCCACCACCGACAGCCTGACCGGCATACCCAACCGCCGCCACTTCCTGAACACCGCGCAGAAAGAAACCGAACGCTGCAAGCGCCATGGCCGCACTTTGAGTCTGCTCATGCTGGACATCGACCATTTCAAGGCGGTCAACGACACCTTTGGCCACGCCACGGGCGACCGTGCCCTCCAGGCCGTAGCCCGAAGCTGCGGCAAGGAGATGCGCAGCACGGACATCTGCGGCCGCATCGGCGGCGAGGAGTTCGCCTTGCTCCTCGTGGAAACGGACTTGGATCAGGCGTACCGCGTCGCCGAAAGGCTCATCGCCCAAGTGGAAGCGATAGAACTCTTCACGGAAAATGGCCAACCCGTGCGCTTGACGACAAGCATCGGAGTTGCGGAGTATCGCCCACAAACAGAAACCTTGTCCGACCTGATGGTTCGTGCAGACAAGGGACTATACAAAGCAAAAAACAAGGGACGCAATCGATTTGAATGCTTCGAATGAAGCTCTGAAATGACAAAGGGGAGTTCTCTCTCCCCTTTGTCCGCGAAGCCGGTAGTGTGGCAGGCAGCATATCCGGCGGCACAGGTCAAACCTTCTTCACCTGCTTGTCCTGCTTTTCCTTTTTCTTCTCGGCTTCCTTACTGGCTTTCTGCTTCTGCACTTTGTCCTTGTCCTTCTTTCCGCCTTTGTCGCCCATGATCCGCTCCTTGGTGTAAAAGATCGTGTTCATACAATGGCTCCGGAATTCAGGCCGTCTTTGCGCGCACGGAAATCGGAGCTGCCATTAAGGAAATTTGATTTCTGCGTAACACGTTGGCAACCGCGCGGCAATGTCTTCGTAACATTCCGAAATACTGAATGCGATGTCGCGGCAGCAGTTCGCCGGCTCCCACACCTTCGCAGAGTGGACACACTCACCGGAACTGACTAGACAATGCTTTGCGAACGTCGTCGTCAGGCTCTTGCCTCTTTTTCTGACTTGATCCAATCCCCGGAAATCCCGGTTCGCCCACACGCTTTTTTTATCACCGAATTTTGAAGGAATATTATGTCATTTGATCAACTTGGCCTGCGGGTCGAACTGCTGAAAGCTATTAAAAACAAAGGATACGAAACGCCCACCGCCATTCAGGCCCAGGCCATACCCGTCATCCTCTCCGGACGGGATATCCTGGCCCGCGCCCAGACCGGGACAGGCAAGACGGATGCCTTCGGCCTGCCTATTGTCCAAACTCTGGGTTTGACGCGCGGCAACGGCCATCACCCCCGAGCCCTGATCCTCACCCCCACGCGGGAACTGGCCCTGCAGGTCGGCGAGAGCATCAAAGCCTATGCCCGCAAGGTCTCCCTGCGCTGCACCGTAGCCTTTGGCGGGGTGCGCATCGAACCTCAGATTGCGCGCCTGGAACGCGGCATCGACATTCTGGTGGCCACGCCGGGACGTCTGCTTGATCTTGCGAGCCAGGAACATCTGAGCCTCGCATCCATTGAATTTCTGGTTTTCGACGAGGCCGACAGGATGCTTGACTTGGGGTTCAGCGGAGAGATCAACGCCATTCTCGACCTCCTGCCCACAGTGCGCAGGACCATGCTCTTTTCCGCCACCTACACGCCGCAGATCAAGGCCCTGGCCGCGAAAATGCTGGACAAGCCCGAATACATCGAGATCACCCCCGACACTGCGGCCGCTGAAGCGGTGCAACAGAAAGTGCACCACGTGAACAAGGACAACAAGCTTCCCCTGCTGCTGCATCTCATCGAAAAGCAAAAACAGGATCGCATCCTGGTCTTTGCCCGCACCCGGACCTGGGCCAACAGGCTGACCGACAAGCTGGCCGCGCACGGGATCAGTGTCGCGGCCCTGCACGGCAGCAAGAGCCAGTCCCTCAGAAAGCGGACCCTGGAAGAATTCAAGGATGGCAAGATCCACATCCTCGTGGCCACGGATGTGGCCGCGCGCGGACTCGACATCAGCAACCTGCCCCTCGTGGTCAATTATGATATCCCCAACTCCCCCGAGGATTACGTGCATCGTATCGGACGCACAGGGCGAGCCGGCGTGAGCGGCATCGCCGTGTCCCTGGTCAGCCCCGAGGAACGCAACCTGCTCCTGGCCATCGAAGACCTGCTGCGCCACCAGATCCCGGTGGAAACGGTCAAGGGATTCACGGAAGACAGTGACGTGCCGGATTTCGTGCTCTACCGCCCCGGTAATCCGAAGAGCGAGCGCAACGCCCCGAGGGCGATCAAGGAACTGGTGGCCAAAAAATCTCCGGCCAAGCTGACCGTCCAGGGCCGAGGCAAGAAACCTAAAGACGCGGGTCCAGAAACAACGACGCGCGGCAAAAAGAACGAAAACGCGGACGCACGGACAGAAGGCAAGGATTCACGGCCGGATTCCAAACCGCGCGGCAGAAACAGCGAGAAGCCTGACGGGCGGAAAGGCGAAACCGGACCGGACTCCAAAGGACGCGGCAGACGAAACGAGAGAACTCAGACGGGGTCAGAGAAGGGTTCGGGTCCGGACTCGAAGGGACGCGGCAGAAGGAATGAGCGGACGGAAGATTCCCGCGCCGGGGCCGATAAGCGCGGAGGAAACACCCGCGGCAAGGCCGCCCGGCCCGATTCCCGGCCCGCCCAGCCAGCCCGTGGACGGTCCAGAGGCAGAGGCTAGCCAGGCCCCCAAAACGGCGATCTGCTTCGTCACTGCGGAAAATCCAGAATCTCACGTATGTAAGATACGCTTCGGCTCTGGATTTTCCTTGTTCCTCGCATCTCACTATTTTGGGGCGGCCTGGACATGTGTGATTTTTTAACAGTCGGCCAAGCCTTTTTTGTTCCACTCAACGTACAAACTCACGTGAGCTGACACATGAATATCGCAGACAGGATAAGCAGGCTGGGAACCGAGACGGCCTTTGCAGTGGCCGCCCGCGCAGCCGCGCACAAGGCCGCCGGGCATGAGGTTTTCCCTTTTCATCTGGGCGACATGAACATCCCCACTCCGGCCAATGTCATGGAGGCGGCCTGCCGCGCCATGCGCGCCGGCAAGACCGGCTACTGTCCGAGCCCCGGCATCCCCGAACTGCGCGATGCCCTGGCCTTGGACGTGAATGCGGCCAGAGGGACCTCCTACGCCATGGAAAACGTGGCGGTTCAGCCCGGCGGCAAGCCGGTCATCGGCAAGTTCATCATGGCCTGCATGAATCCCGGCGAGGAAGTGCTCTACCCCAATCCCGGCTACCCCATTTACGAATCGCAGATCGAGTATCACGGTGGAATCGCCGTGCCCTACCGCTACCTCCGGGACGAGCGCGGGTTTCATATCGACCTGGATTATATGGAGAGCCGCATCACCCCGCGCACGCGGGCGCTGATTGTCAACGATCTGCAGAACCCGCTGGGGGCGCAGTGCTCGAAAGAGGAGCGGGAAAGACTGGCCGAAATCGCCATGCGCCACGATCTGGCTGTGCTGCTGGACGAAGCGTATTTCGACATCCGCTACGGCGGGAAAAGCGTCTCCCTGTCCTCCATCCCGGGCATGGCCGAGCGCAGCGTGATCCTCTACACCTTCTCCAAGAAATTCGCCATGACGGGCTGGCGTCTGGGTGCGGCCATCGGTCCACGTGAGATCATCGATGTCATCGCCAAGCTCAACGTCAACGACGAGTCCTGCTCCAACCATTTCGTGCAGCACGGCGCCCTCGAAGGCCTGACCGGCGACCAATCCGGGCCATTGGCCATCCTGTCCACACTCAAGGAGCGGCGCGATGCTGCGGTGGAACTCCTCAACTCCATGTCTGGTGTTGACTGTCCCTGCCCCGAGGCCACCTTCTACCTCTTCCCCGAGGTTACGGAACTGATGTCTCGCAAAGGCTTTAAGGACGATTATGCAGCCTTCGCCGAGGACATCCTGGTCAAAACAGGTGTCTCGCTCTGTACCCGGCTGCATTTCGGGCGTCCGCTCCATGGGGAGGAACGGCGCTTCGTACGCCTGGCCTATTCGGGGATCGACGTGGACGGAATCCGCAAAGGACTCCTCGCGTTAAAGACGTATGCGGCTCAATGATCTCACTGCAAAAAGCCTTCATTCTTTTCAAAAAATGGATGCATGTTGTTTGAACTATCCGGAAATACTGAACTCCGCCTGACGGGTACATGCCCGCGCCCCCCCGCTGGACGCGCGTTCGCGGGCATGCCTTTTTTTGGACATATGCCAGCTTCATGCAGTCACCTTTCGTATGGCTGGAAAAAAAAACGAATATTCTGATAAAGTTACATAGCAGTATAGTATGTCAATTCCATTAATTCGTATTTTATCTTTTCAATTTATACCGCTTATTGTCTCCAAGACATAGGGCTTTCCTTGACGAAGCTCTGACAGGTTGTGGATTCCGAGTTTTACGAGAATATTTGACCTGTGCTTGTTCACCGTCTTAATGCTTATGAAAAGAATCTCAGCGATCTCTCTGCTTTTATTCCCGTCGATAATGAGTTTAACAATTTCTTTTTCCCGTGACGTAAGGTTATGCAAAGGGGGAAGAGAATTTCGATGGTGGTTGACCAAAAGATAATCCTCAACAATTATCTTGGCCAACTTTGGACTTATAAACATCTCGTTTTTCATGGAATAATGAATCCCTAAAAACAATTCTTCCGGGCCGGATCCCTTGAGCACATAGGCGTTGGCGCCAAGGGCAAGGGCCTGAAACAGCAGTTCGTTATCTTCGCAGATGGTCAGCAGAATAACAGGGACTTTCGGCGCCACCTGTTTCAACTGCCGCAAAACCTCCGTGCCGGAAATGTCAGGAAGCATCAGGTCAAGAAGGACAATATCCGGATGCAACATGCCAAAAAGCCTTACCGCCTCCTTGCCGCTGCCAGTATCTGCATCAATGCTGAACCCGCCACGCATCTCGATCATTGTCTTCAGCCCCTTGCGCAATAAAAGATCGTCTTCAACCAAAAGAATCTTTTTTTTCATACCCTTCTCCGTAAAAATTGCGTCTACTCATTGCTCGTTCAGCGTACCTGACTTGGTTTTGAGGATAGGCTTGAAAAGATACTGCAGCACGGTCTTCTTACCGGTGAGCACATCCACTTCCGCCACCATGCCGGCTATGATCGGAAGATCTTTTCCATCCCTGCCTTTCAGAGACGCCTCGTCTGTACGCACCTTGATAAGATAGTAGCTCAGATTTTCCTGCTCGTCTGTTATGGCATCGGCGCTTATGTGCTCCACGACGCCCGGCATGCTCCCATAGATAGAAAAGTCATAGGCCGTGATTTTCACCTCAGCAGCCTGACCGGGGTACAGAAAGGCGATATCCCGCGGCAGGACCTTGGCCTCTATCAAAAGAGTGTCTTCCTGCGGTACGATTTCAAGCATTTCCCTGCCCGCGCCGACGGCTTCTCCGATCGTGGTCACAAAAACCCGCTTCACTGTGCCATCTACCGGAGACCGGACACTCGTGCGGTCCATTTTGTCTTCCAGCGCGGGCAAGGTCTCCTTCACGCCTTCCATTTCCGTGCGAATCTTACTCAACTCGTCCAATATGGCGGAACGCTGCTTGCCTTTCTCTTCTTCAATGCGATGGTTTGCGCCCTCGACAGCCGCTGCCGTCTTCGGAATTGCCAGACGCGACTCGGCAATCTCGCCGGAAAGGTCGGAAAGTTCCCGCTGCGCACGCAAGAGGTCCATGTCCGAGGCCGCGCCCTTGGCCGTCATGCTGCGGATCATCTCCACTTCTTTCAACAGAAGCGCATGCGTTCTCAACTGAAAGTTCAGCCTGTTTTTGAATTCTTTGAGCTCCTGCGAGCGCTGCTCCCGCTCACGCTCAAGTACGCTCAACGCGGCACGGCGACTGTCGTTTCGAGACCGCAAAAGCTGACGCTGGTTTTCGACAAGGTGCGGCTTTTGGCTCAAAATCTCTTGCGGAAAATCTATGTCTTCCCTGGCGTTCAGTTCCGCTTCCAACCGGGCGATGGCGAGGTTCGCATCAAGGAAGCCCGACTGCTGCTCCCGATACCTGGACTCCATCTGAATCTGATCAAGCAAAATGAGCTGTTGCCCTTTGCCGACCAGATCTCCTTCCCGCACCAAAATTTCTTTGACTATACCCCCCTCGAAATTTTGAATGCGCTTTATTTCGGATGAGGGGATGACCTTGCCTATACCCCGCACCACTTCATCAAGCGGCGCATAGGCTGCCCACGAAACGGCGACTATAAAAACAAGGGCCACCGCTGTCAGGAGAACATTGGCCGCAAACTGACGGGAGGAATTGAGTTCGCGCAAGTCGTTCACGAATCCGCCTCCCTCGCCTCGGATCCTTTTCGATCTGGACCGGCCAGTTTTGAAAATCTTCCGGGGAGAAGCAGTATGCGAGCTGTCCGCGGCAGTGGCGTTCGTATCTTGCGCCTGGAAACCGGACTGACCGTTTTGCGAACTCATTTCTTTTCTCCCATGCATTGCAGTTGTGGTTGAACGTCCGAAATTTCTCCGGAATGCAGTTACAGCAAGAACAGATTCCAAGGCCATCTGCCTTCATCAACCATCGTCTATAGAACAAAAAATTTATTACGAATAAAAATAAATTATTTAAATTTTATTCATAAGAAAATAAATCTTTAATAATTAATATTTCATCCAAATACGCAATAAATACGTCTACGAGTTTTGAATCAAAATGCTTATCTTTCTCACTGATAATGATTGATACCGCATCATCGACTGAAAAAGAGTCCTTATACGATCTTCGAGAAAGCAATGCATCAAAGACGTCAACGAGTCCGACAATCCGTGCTTCAATGGGAATATTCGCACCGCTCAAACCTTGAGGATATCCTTTTCCATCCCAACGTTCGTGATGAGATAAGGCAACAATATGCGCTACCCGCAGCAAATCAGACTTACCATCCGCCAAAGCTCTTGCGCCAATCACGGTGTGTTGCTTCATGATTTCAAACTCTTCAGGCGTAAGCTTGCCGGGCTTAAGCAAAATGTGATCTGAAATACCAATTTTTCCAAGATCATGCATTGAACTCGCCAAACCCAATTGCACAGCATCTTCCTGCGACATTCCGCATTTCAAAGCGATCAACTCTGTATACGCCTGGATTCGTTTAATGTGATTACCCGTATCTGTATCCCGCAACTCTGCAGCAAGGCATAATCTAAAAATTGTTTCACGCTTCACTTCATTCAGTTCAATATTTTTTTCTTCAAGTTTTTTTGTCCGTTCTGCTACCTTTATTTCAAGTTTGGTGTTATATTCCTTCAATTTTTTTTCAGCAATTTTAAGTTTTAAATGAGTTCTTAAGCGTGCATTTACTTCAATAATATCAAATGGTTTTTTTATGTAATCAACAGCTCCAAGTTCAAAAGCTTTATTTAAAGTTAGTGGATCCTGCTCTGATGTAATAAAAATTACAGGAATATCATTTGTATCTTTATTATTTTTTACATACTTACAAATATCTAATCCGCTCATGTATGGCATAGATATATCTAAAAGTATTATGTCAGGAAATGAATAAGACAGAGAATCAAAAGCTATCTTACTATCTTGCGATACTGAAATTTTAGAATAAGAACTGAGCGCTTCAATCAAAATAAGTATATTAATTTCATAATCATCAACAATTAAAATTTTGCACTCATTCAACTCTTGATCAATTCGGTTATTTTGTACTTTCAAATCCATATTAAATTCAGAAATTTCGTCAATACTGTATTGATCCTGCATACATCCCCCTTGCGAAAAATACTTATTCATTCTTGAAAATAAATTATCACGAATATCAAAGGATCACCATTAATATGTACTTAAACTACTTGCTTATACTTCCTAGCTACAATGCCTAACCAACAGTATTTTTATCAATGCCGTACTACATAATTTAATACGCAATCACGCATGAACTTTGTAGAAAACACCACAAAATCGCGAGAATTTGGTCACCATTTTTTTTTAACACTCTGTAATCTTGAAGAAATATTCTCCTGCAATAAACAGATAGATTCGTGCCGTACATGGTTTTTTTCCATGCACCATAAGCAAAAGTAGCAGCGCTTCCCTGAAATGATGAGCAAATGTGAATGGGCACCCTCTATGGCGCCAGCCCGTTTTGGGCGATCTGTAAAAACACTTCGCTCGGTCGCCCTCGGCGCTTATTCCTCTCCTTCCGAAACACGAGGAGCAAGGGAACTGGAGAGGGTGTCCGGAATTTTGTGTAAACGGCAGTGTTAGAGGTTGATCATCCTGCCTTCGAATTGGATGCTAAATCTGGTCAGAGCGGCTTTCCAATCCCGAATTGGCATGGTCCATTTCCGG
>Ga0180007_10000756_pt1 | contig 50192 bp, 72 predicted proteins | sample MM_PC_MetaG_FD_121122 | JGI IMG/M metagenome (GOLD analysis project Ga0180007, IMG submission 121122) | Groundwater microbial communities from the Aspo Hard Rock Laboratory (HRL) deep subsurface site, Sweden - MM_PC_MetaG | ecosystem: Environmental > Aquatic > Deep subsurface > Groundwater... | reverse complement strand
GCGTCTATGTTACGCTGCTCGTCCTCCGCCCTCAGCGGGGTCTTTGCCCTCATAGGCGAAAGTTTCAAGGTTAAATTCGCCGTTTTAACTTCCATTTCCACGGGCGGCTTTGCAGGTTTCGGCTTCGATATTTTGCCCGCGCTGGCGAGAATGGCCGGAGAAAATCTGCCAATGGCGTTCTGTAAAGATTCTTCGGTATCGAAAGAGACTATCTGCTCGAATGAAAAACCGGCTTCGAGGCCCTGCCTGATAAGTTTTACAGGAAAATCTTTTTTAACGTGTATTTCCTTTATTTTTTCTTCGTTTTTATTCCGTTTTTTCCGTGCCATTTTCCACATTCCTTAAAGATAGGTTCCTTATTAATCCTGCCATCTCTACAAATAAATTTCTCGTTCCGGTCATCAGCATTCTCGCAACACCTTTGCGTAAATCCTTGCCATCCCCGCCTACCATAAACATCACATCCCTAACCATGTCATTGTGTAACACAACTTTCTCCTGGGTTTCGAGAATATCAAAAATCTTTTTGAGCTTTTCCGCCAAAAAGTCGTCGCCCGCCCTGTTATATCCCTGAATTAGTATTTTTTTATCTCTCATGCCGTCGCCCCCGTAAGCATACCAAGTACATTATCGGGACCGGCCTCCATGCCCTTGCCCGCCTTCATCAATTCGACTACCTGGGCAAACTGCCTTTGCATGGCCTGATCCTGCATGAACGCCTCTACTGATTTGTTGTAATCGGCCTCCTCGTTGACAAGCTTCTGCTGGAAATTCACAGCCTGAAGGGTCGCGTCGCCCACGAGATAACGCTTAATCATAAATCCGACGAAATTCGGGTCTCCCATAGCCTCGCCTATCTCGCTTAAAGCATTGATACCGTACAAAATAGGCTGAAGCTTCTGAAACTGCTGCTGTTTTTGCCTGAGAGTGCCGATGAACTCCGGCTGAATCTTCACTAAGTCGGCCTCCATCGGGCCGAGATAGTGACTTATAATATCGTATACGTTCTCGATGTTCGCCTTGTTATAAGGCCCCTGGCCCGATTCGAGTTCTATCGCCCTTACCCGCTCGTCAACCTGGGCGAGATAGCTCTCGTGGCTCTCTATCATGGGAAGCAGTTGAGTTATCCTTTCGCCGGCCATCTCCATAAGCTGCAAGACCCGAAAATCCTTTCCCTTCTGCTTGGACAGATCGCTAAACATTCTGAACGTTTCAAGATGAAAATGCCTGCTCAAACTCTCGCGCAGCATTTCAAAGTTCTCCCGTTCAAATCTTACCTCCCCTACCTGCTCGATGGGCTTCGGCAAGTAATTCCATTCGCTACTATTCAATAAATTAAGACCGCCGGGCCGGAAATCCAGACGTTTCTCCGTGCCCAGCAATGCGGCCATCGACGGCCGGACTTTCAACTGGGTATTGTCAACGTAGTTTTTGAATATCTGGATCAAATTCAGATCGTCGTATATCGCCGAGAACGCCGGCGTCCGGGAAGAACATTCCCATACTTTCTTATCGAAATCCCAGTGAACAAACGGCTTGCTCCTGTAACCATCGGAAAGCAAAGGATCGTTCTGCTTTTCTTTCAGACCCGTTTCCTCGAAATAAACGCTGTACCATGTCTTTGAAAAGTATCTGGTATTGTTCGGAAGCCTGAAATCGCCCCATATCGGGTCCGAAGACCTGAAGACCGCCCGCCAAATTGTAAACTTACTATTCAACTGGCCCTGCTCGATGGCCGTTTGAAGAGATTTACTGAATATCTGTTCCGCCTTTGAAAGCCTTTCCTTCATCGTCCGGCCGGGGCAGAATTTATCGAAACATTTCTTGGCCGTCCACTGATCGTCCTTGATAATAACGCCTTCGGCACAATTAAAGCGGTCGTAAAATATCCGGTAAGTAAGCCAGTGGATGGGAATGCACATCATATGATCGGTTTCAAGGTCTCGCTCAACGAACATCAAAGGACTGCCGATTGTCCAGCCATCTAATGTAAACTGCGGCTGAATATCGTAAAAGTTGCCCCTTTGGTAAACCGCCGCATTGTGCTCCCTCATCGACTGGCAGAACTCGTCAAGCTCATCTATCCCAGCTATCCGGTCGTCGGAGAACCCGTACTTGAACCAGTCAAGCTTTTTACTCACGGTATTGCCCTGAAATGAGGTAGAAGCAGTCCTCGCAACCCACGGCCCGGAGCCCTCGAAAATATTCTCACCCAGCATTAGCATGTCGGCGGCTTCGTCGTAATCCACACCCAAATCCGGCCGGAAGAAATCGCATATATATTCGCGGGCAGTTTTGAGCCTTTCATAAGGAACTTTTAACTCGTCCCAACGCTCGATTATCCGCGCAAATAATGTTTTGTCTTTCCATTCCATTTTTTATCCCCGCCAAAAGAAAAAGGGGCCGCCGATTTCTCAACAGCCCCTATTACAGGCTTGTGGTAATAGCACCAAACGGGCATGACTCCGCCTGTGCCTGAATTTTCTTTTGGGTTTAAACTATTTCATTCCTTACCATAAATCTCTTGGAATTGGTTCCATATCATTATCTTTTCTAAACTTATTAAGTTGCTTCATAACATCCGGATCACAAAAGGTTCCAATTTTATCCACTACAGGTTTACCATCGCATTTATATGAAAGCCGACCTAATTCAGATTCTTTAATACTTACACATTTTATCTTCATCGGTGCCCCGTCAGCGACTTTAGTTTTTCCAATGGCCGTTTTCAGGCCAAAAACCGCTGCCGGAATTCCAACTATTGCTTTGCCGGCATTTTGTAGAAAGTCCCGTCGTTTCATTCCACTTTACGCCTTAATTAAAAATATTCTATCTTTCCAGCTTATTTCGGCTTTTTTATTATAATGCCCGTTTTCACGAAAAATAAGAGTTTTCCGCCATCCAGGATTGGCTATTTGTGTCATCTCATCTACAAGAACCTCACCGCACCGGGCGCAGCTTATTCTGCCAAACCACATATCGCATATATGGCTATGACCGATAAAACCACAAATTATCTTTCTGATGTCCATTACTGTCCGGGATTTACATCTATTACTAATTCCTCACGACAACAGACTAAATTATAAAAACACTTCGTGTCAGAATTCCAAAAATTTATCTCCGCCAAATGAATCCCATTAGTATCAGTTAAATTAACACTCTCACCAGTCACAATGTAACCACTGTGGCCTGATAAAATATGTTTTACTTTTTTACCCTCTTTATTCCACATCATTAGCCTCACTCGGATCGGGGCCGTTTCATTCCTCGACCTCGTTCGGACCAAATAAATCAATATTATCAAGATTGTCAAACATCCATTGAATATTCTCTCGGTTTATTGGGAAAGGATTTTTTCTTGAATGTTCTATTTTGCCAGCCAAAATCAACATTTTTAATTCTTGAAGAATTGGTTCGTTTGGCTCCACCCATTTTATAGCTACCGGCCCGTTCGGCTCACCATATCGCATACATCCATAGAGACATTCCGGCAGAATTTCCAGGAACTTCTCCTTTGTAACATCGGCTACAACGATATTGCCCTCAACGTGAAAGCTTGCTGAGCTATTTGAGCTTATGCCAAACGTAAACGTCTTTTGCATAAAATAATTGTAATCAACAGTCAATCCTCCATCTGTTGTATTTACATCAACATCTTCTCCGAATTTAATGTTGTTCGGATCGCTAGGCTCTATGAATGTGCAATGTCTCATCGTAAACATGGGTTCATTTGGCTCGTTCGGCTTCGACTCTTTATTCTGCCATGAATCGGCGCAATAGTTAATAACATAAGCTACGCTACCACCCAATATTCCACCAATTATAAGGATGATACAATAAAAGAAAACTATCGCCGCATATGTCAATATAAATTGTTTCGTCATATTTTCCTTTTAGGCCTTCGATTCATTTACTCATTCTCTTATGGGCCCTTTTGGCTCCACGTACTGTTTTGTAAGTCCTTATCTTCTTACCCTTATTCTTCCCGTGACAATGATATATAGTCCTTCCTTTGCGCATTAAGAGACTACCTCATGTGCCTTCTGATTTGACCCGTTGCTCGATTGTCCCTAAAAACACGAAACTGAACATTTTTACCTCTAAAATCGATTTTATGAACTAAACCACAATCACAACAACGCATTCTATAACCCTTTTTAACAGGAGTTATCCATCTTCCAGCTATTTCTTCTTTATACTTTGACATAATCCAACTACCTCATCCTCTTCGAATTCCGCTCGAAACTCTTCAAACCACGAGTCAATATGTTGTTGTCCCAGGGAGATGAATTTACACCCAAAGACTGGTAATCATATAAACCCTCGATAGTATCGCCCATGTACTGGTGAATCCGGTACATTACAGCCATGTGCCTTAAAGCATCCATAATGTGCCTATGCCACGTCTGAGCAGGCTGATTGTGGTAAACCGGCCTTTCATTCGTACTCAATCGCATGTTCTTGGTCTTGCCATAACCACCGGCCGCAGGTAAAAACGTCTGGCATTCCAGCTCGTTAATTTCAAATAAAGACCATATATCACATACCGCCCTAATTCCACTGTCAAAATCGTGATGCTCGCAGGGCTGAACTGCATAACCAAGTTTCAGTAATGTATCCTTGAGCAGTTCTCCAGTAGCAAATGACTTGCGATTACTGCCACTCATCGGATTAAGGTCGGGACCGGCTATATGACCCATGTATTTGTACTTCTTGGCATCCAATACATTGGCCCAGGCGGGGGCTCCGGCACCCTCGTAGTCCCAATAATCCCCTATAATCCGTATCCTGCCCTTTCTAAACTGAATGAATATCGTTGCTGTCCACCGATCGCCAAAATCACTAAAGGTATAAACCGGATATATAGGATCGTGAGGATAATCGCCAATCCTGCCTTCCCCGCGAGCTTTAGCTAATCTGTCACCATAATATGTGCCCTCCTTGTGGGTCGGAAACAAACCTTTGACCCTATACCTCATGCCGTCGCCATCCTCGCCGTAACGTTCGATAATGCTTTGTACCCACTCATAAGACGCCAAACCGGGTATAATACGAGCCCTGTTCTGGTAATTCGGATTATCACGGGCGTCTATCGTAATCACATACCAGCCCTCATCGCTGATATATGAATCCTTACCCTCGTTAAGCTCGTCATCGCTCGAATGACATGCCTTGGCAAAATCGCTCTCCGGGTCGGTAGGATTACCAATGCCTACTATCTTGCAACGCTCATCGTTGATAAGACCTTCTACCGCTGTCCGCCATATCTGGGGCAGCATACCGCAAGCCTCATCAATCACTACCAATACCCACTCATTGTGCCAGCCTTGCATCTTGGTAGCGTGCTCGACGTTACTATCGGCCGAAGTGCTAAAGCCTATGGCGAAGTTCTTCTCCCAATTAGCCCTGTCCTCCGGGTCCATGCTATCAAGCACCGCCTGCTCCGGCTTGCAATCCCACATTAAAGACGTCATACGCCCGCCTAACGGCACCCGCGAACCAGAATGGGCTGCGTGTATCTCCCGCCATAACTGGTTTTTGACCTGATTATCGCTCGGAGCCGTGGTTACTACTGTCGAGGGCGTGAAACATGTCTTGAACCACGGCACTATCAGCCGGCCAAGTGAATAAGTCTTACTCACAAAATGACCGGCCCTAACAGCTACCTTCTGATGATCCCTGATAGCTTCGGCCACCTCAATCATCGCCGGCCATATCCAGTCCTCGCGCATACCCAAGACATTAACGGCAAAGCCGACCGGATCGTCCCGGTACTCCAGCCGCCTGTCGTCTATCGCCTGCTCAATCTCAATGTCTAAAAGATTCGCTACCATTACGAGATTACCTCAAATTCATTTGGGTTTACGAGCACCCACCATCGCAGCAATATCCAGCAATGTCTGAGGATGAATTTCAAGACCCGCCTCGATTGCACTCAAATCGGGCACTATCTTCTTACCTAAGGCTACTAATACATGATCGTTTACATAAGCTCTTTCAACAAAATGAGTTAAAAGCTTTTTCTTCTTGTCTTTCTCGACACATTTGATGGCTGTGCGCAGTTCCTCTACTTCCGGCTTTCGCGGTCTGCCTTTAGCATAAATCTTTCCTAATTGATTCCCTTTTTGAAATGGCATGATAAATTATGCTTTATAATCTCCTTTTTAAGCTGTTTTAGCTTGCTTTCTGTAAGCTGGACCAAATACGTTATTTATGGCATCAAAGAAGTAAATACAACCGTCTTTCGGCTGATCCGTGCAGCTTTCAGTGGTCCCATGTATACATTTCGAGCAATCAAAGCTCAAATTAGACCTTTTCATTATCTGCTGATGCTTTTTTTGCCTTTTTAGCCGTTTTTTCTCTTGTAAGGCTGAAATATAGCTTTCCTGATCTTTAGGGCTTAATCCCTTCCACCAGTTCTGTCTTTGTTTCTTAGACTGTTTTTTATACTTTGGAAATTCGGGATTTACTTTATATTTAGCTCTAAACTGCTTATTAGTTAAGCCACTGTATAAGTCTATTTGTCTATCAGTTAAGCTCATGTTTAATCAGATGTCCTTAGAGGTCAAGAGGATTAGATAGAATGGCTTTTAGCTCTGTTGTTAAACAGGAAAAAATGCCTAACTATCAGATTTCGCAATTATATCACCGCCAACTAATTAAATTATGTCCTCGTCGGCCTGTCGGACTATCGTTAATGGTCGGATGGACAAGTATAGCGACCAGGCTATGCTATTTAGCCGCACTTGTGCCTTTTTTAATAGCGCTCCCGATAGAGTACCGTCCGAGCTTTCTATCGGTTGTGGAGTCGTCAAGTCCCAGACGTTGCTCCCGTCTTTAGTGATACAACTGCTTATATCTTTTGCCCTGATTTGCCTACCGGAATCCCCTCGGCAAATAGCGCGTAAAAAAACCGGCAAGGCTCGGCAATTTATCACTAAAGACCGAACCCGCCGGATTACTCCATTAAGATTATCTTTGCTTCCATGCTGCATAGTGTTAACCCATCGGCATTTTAACTATGTTTTGATTACACATTTCTATAATTCTCAATATTTTTTCACTCACCAAATGTCCGATCGCAGAATATTCCAAGAAAAATAATATTTTTATCTCGTTTGCCTATATAGACTTACAACGTTTTTCTAAGATTTCCGCTTGACTTTTCGGCTTGACTTGCGTATATATAAGGTGGCAACAATAACTTTTTTGAAAGGGCACGACCATGGCAAATATATCTGAATCAAGCAAAGCATTATCTTCATGGGCCGCCAAATTCCTTTCCGAAAATTCTCCTAAACCTAAAAGACGAACAAGAAGATTATCTCTTGCCGAAGCGGAACAGGCCGCTAAAGTCGAGCGAATTAGAAAGATGGTTTATGGCCATTACCAAAAACTGTAAACAATGATAACCAATTTTGAGAGGACACTGACTATGGAAACTGCACAAGAAATTATCGAAGCCAAAACAATTCTTTACACATCAGATGAGAATAACAGATTAACCGAAGTATTCAAAGGCGAATTTGCAGAAGCTATTGAATTACTTGAAACTCATCCCACCGAATATCTTCTTGGCTTTGAAGGATGTGAACAAATATTTTAAGCCCGCAGGCGATGGCCGCCCTCCGACGGCCTCAGCCTATGAGCTTGGACACGACCCAACACGAGAAACAACAGCCCCAACGCCGGGCAAATCACCTGGTCGTGTCCGCTCGGCGGCGGGGCTTTTATTGAAAGGATAGGAAAATGTTAGCATTCGAAGAAACAGGCAAATATATAAGTGAAAGACATGCAGAAGCAGGAGCTGCGGGCAAATTGACTGCTGGTAATGTTGCGGCTATTCTCAACCGTAAATTCAAACCAACGCCAAAAATCAAGGCCAAAGAATTGAAAGACTTTGCCGACGAGTGGCATCACTCCGGCTTTTACAAAGGCACACGTGGCAATACTATGGGCAGGACTTATTTTTTCTCACCTTCCGTCGATTTTGAATTGCTCTATAAGAAAGTCTGCGAGTCTCGTTCATACACCACTGATGTAGCAGCAGAGCCAGATGTTGAGCGTTACTTCTTTTCTGCCGGATTTGAAAAACTCAGTCGGCGTAGCAAGTGGGAGAAAAAGTGGAGGGTGTATGCAAAATTTGAAGCTATTGTATGCAAGTCTTCAATCCAGTTCTCGAAAAAAACAGAGATAAGCAAAGAAGATTATGAACTACTAAAGGGATTTGAAAATTACGACTTGAAAGCTTACGAAACAGTTGGAGAATTCAAAAATAGAATGCTTAAAAAAGAGGTGGCATAATGGGATTGTCGTTTATAGACAAATGGCTTGTGGCTGAGGGATGCGACGATGAAGGTACAAATAGTGGTCGTTGGTATATCATACATACACAATATCCGAGATTTGTAATTGAGATTTGTGACCGTGATGATGGTGGCTACGAATCGGGAGAATCGGAAGTATTTGACGATTGCCTTGATGCAGCTATATTCACCAGATTATCGCGCGAAGCCGGAGAAATCTTCGCATCATACGATAGAGATTTGCTTGAAGAATCTTAAGTTTATTCTAATTTATAAAATGAAATTTATATTGAAAGGGTAGGAAAATGTTGACTGAATCTAAAATTGAAGAACTGAAAGTCGAATTTGTTGAATATCTTGAAGAAGAACAAGGTATCGTTTGCACCGAAGATGATATAGTTCGCACCGCCGATACAGTACAAGGCTTCATTGATGCCTGCCGCGAATACCAAAGCATTGACACTGATACATTTAATGGCAGGACCGTAACAATCATCAAAGGAAGCCAACGGCACAAAGGCGAACGCCGCAAAGATTTGTATATCTTTGATGTCGAAGAACATGTGCGTTTGGTTTTGGCATAGTTTTTTTTACTCTGCCCCCTTGGCTTGTAGCCGGGGCTTTTATTCGGAAAGATTAGGAAAATTGCAACCAATATAGAGATCATCAAAACTGTGGAAAAAGCAATCGCAAACGCGGAAAAAACCGGCGACAACTGGGCCGATATAATAGATATTGCCCTCACTGAAATAGGCGTGGGAGTGGACGCAGAAGCCTCGAGATCAGCCGACATAAATGGATATGGCCCGATATGTGTACTGGGCGATGGTCGGGAAATCTGGCAGGCCGAAGATACAAAAGAGATAGAAATATTGCCGGTGTTATAGTGCATCGCTCCGAGATCATCGCTCCTGCGGGGCTTTTTATTTTGAAAGGAAGGAAGTGAATTATGAGATATTATGAAGAAAAACAAGCAGAACACGAAGAAATGGCCGACTATTTGTTCTGGCTGGTGGTATTGGCTGTCTGTGCCGCGATGGTTTGGGCTGGCGTCGAAATTGTTAAGTTCTTGCTGCCCTCCGGGTAGTGTCGGGCGGCGGCGTGCAGGCTGGAAATGATACTTTTACTGAAAGGGTTGGAAAAATGAAACTATTTAAGGCAACTGGAAACAATACCACGCAACGTATTTATCTCAAGGGTGATAAGCAGGCCGAACAAGAGCCGGAAGAGTTTTATATACACTTTCCAGGCGGCTCAATAGGCGTCTGCCGATGTGATGATGGTAGTTATTGGGCGCACTTATGCCGAAAAGGCAAAGCTGTTGGCTTCGATGATGCTCGTGTAGATTGCCGAGAGCTTCACACAGGCGAAATGAATATTGGAGACTTAGCAAGGCCGGACTGTTATCATGTCGCGGTCAAAGTGTGCAAAGCTTAACCCACCTTTCCCGCTGCCCTCCGGGTTGCGAATAGGCGGCGGCGCGTAGGCTGTAAACAATAACTTTTCTCGAAAGGGTAGGAAATGAGTGTTAAATTAACAAGTTTCCAAATAGACAAAATGAAATTAGCAAAAAAAGGGTTTTGTTTCGATTCCGATCCTTCGACTTGGAATTATTCTTCGGAACGGAATGAAATGGAACGGCTCGTAAAACGAAGCTTAATGGTGAAACTCAAAAATCATCCAGGCGATAAGCATGGATTTTATGCCTTGACCGTTAAAGGTCGAGCCGCCCTCGCTCTGGCGGCGAAAGAAGAATAGCTCGCAAATATTCGAGCTACGGCCGGTACTTATATCCTCTCGCTCCGAGATCGTCGCTCCTGCGGGGCCTCAATATAGTCATCGTTAAGTTGCTGAATCAAATCCATCGTTTCTACTTCATCCACAAGAAAATCAATTGCCTCATTCTCTGAATCAAAGTCACCGAGATTGATCCACTCGCCCGTTATGCTCTGCTTGAGTACAGAAAAGTATTCGCATTTATTATTGATGATATGCCTTTTGAGATGAACATAATTATAATTACTCGTCGATTGTGTTCGTTTACCGATCTTTGTCGGATTCCACCATCTTGAATATTTAACTGAATATCGGTCATGTGCCAATTCCCATCTCCACGGCACAGGTAAGTGCCTCGACAATCGCGTTAATTTCATTGGCAGCCTGTCGAGTGACCTTATCAGTTGCAGCATCGATCATTACGACCATCAGATACGTCACTTCGTCCCAGCCCATCACTAACACCGGTCCCTTCTTATTGAAGCACAGCACGCGAATATTCAATTCATTAGCCATGTCTCTCATCGACTTGAAATCGCAGTTTCTCGCAGCCGTGATACTCTTGCTGATCCGAACGTAAATACTTGCCGGCATATCGCACAGGAATGTTAGCTGCAATCTGTCGATGACTCCGATAATCATTTCAAAACCTTCCCTGGTAAGTTATAAAGCTCTGTCGATTCTTATATCCGCCGCCGGTATGAAAATGCGAATACTGCCGCTCGTACTGCTCAATCAGATCCGGATGCTCTTTGAGCGTTCTATCGAAAAGTTCATCCCTGCTCTCGAACAAGGCCGTGGCGAACCGGAGAAGGGGATCGGCTATGTAATCAGGATTCCTGCTGCCATCTGCGCACAAAGAAATGCTGTGCCTATAATAAAACATCAGAAACGCTTTGTACTGAATCCTTGTCCGAACTGATAATACAAGCCTTTGACTTTTCATTGCTTACTCAAAAACAGCCCCGCCCATACTCTTTTACATTTCCTCTATAATTTGCCGATGGGTAGCTACAAGTTTATCTTTTTGGCAAATTACTATACCCCTATATTGTTGCTGGAAAATCGTATTTCCCACTGTTTTAATTCCTGCGAAACAATACTTCTGGCGTCATCCTGCTTGTGCTGCAAAATAGATTTTCTAATAATATCCGTACAGAATTCTTCTATTTCTGAATAACTGCTATCTTTTAACTTTTCAGATAATGTTTGAGAACTATAGCTGAAATTACATTTGCTCTTATGGGAAATGCTGTCAATATACGACACTATTTGTTTTTTATTTGGACGTTTTAATTCCAAACGTAATTGAAATCTACGCCATACTGCCCGATCCAAAAGTTCCGGATGATTGCTCGCAGTGATAATAACAATATATGTAGGCAATCTATCCATCTGCAACAACAACGAACTCACAACCCGTTTGATTTCCCCAGTTTCCTTCGTATCACCACGCTCTTTGCCAATCGTGTCAAATTCATCAAAAAACAGTACACAATTTCGAGTTTTTGCATAATCAAAAACTTTTTGAAGTCGAGAAGCTGTTTCACCAAGATAACTGCCAATAAGGTTCTCGTATCGGATAACAAAGAAAGGATACATCAATTGAGTAGCAAAAGCTTCAGCAAGGCTTGTTTTTCCGTTGCCTGGAGGTCCAGCAAGTAATATTCTGTTGCGCGGTTCCAGGCCATAACTTCTCAATAGATCTGCTCGATGTTGTTCTTCAACAAGCTCTTGGCATATACTCAAGACCGTTTCATCCAGGATTAAATCCTCAAAAGTCTTCTGCGCTTCAGTTTCAAACAATAAATCTTTCGCTTCACCTTTGGCGTACATGGATAAGCCGTTCTTGTTTCCATTATTGAGAGAGGTCGCCAATCTGTCGGCTAAAATATTGTGCTTCTTTGCTCTTTCTTCGGCGATCAAACTCTCAACGGCTTTGCGAAATGAAACCATATCGCCCCGATTTGCCGACTGGACTACAGATAGCAGTATATCCGATCTGGCCATTATTCTATTCCTATTCCTTCCAAACTGCTAATACCCATATCATTATAGTGATCTTGACGGCTATTCGTCGGTTGTAGCCGAGTTCAAGGGGATTATTATACTATAAAAAAACAAGTCAGCCCACCAGATACCAGTTGATATCCCCGCTTTGTACTGCATCCTTGTCCGAACTGATAATACTGGTGTTTGACGTTTCATTTCTTTCTCAAAACAGCCCCGCCCGCCGGAAAAAGGGAGAAGAGGACGAGCGGGGCCTAAAGCTGATAGTCACATACAATCGAGGCAAACAAATTCCTTGTTTTTGCCCTGTGCGAGCTTTGATGCCTTTACACATTCCGGGCATTTGATCATCCCGCAGACGGTGCAAACTTCACCACACAGAAAGCAGGCCCAGAACCCGCAAGAGCACTTGAACTTGCTTGCAAACTTACCGCATTGTGGACATTTGTCCGGCATAATCAAAACATGAATCTAAAGCCCATATTGAGCCGCCATTCATCGGGAACCGCTTCGAGGTCTTTGAAATTCTGGTTGTAGTTTAGTTCCGTGATAAATGACGCCTTACTGTCTGCATTTGTCTTGCTCTGAATGCCGATAATCGCACCGTAAAATCCGCAGTCTTCATCGAATAAATTCCACGTTCCCTGTCCGCCAAAATAAGGTTGTGCAACCATAGATTCAGGCAAAATGCTCAATAGCAAGTCCGGTATCCAGGGCAAAGGATTATTCGGGTCCACCAAATCTCGCATGTGTATCACGGCACCAAACGATAGCACTTGGGGCGGCTTTAGCTCATTGGTTCCAACTTCATATTGTGGTCGCCAAGTCGAGCCGACAAATCCCTCAATGAAGTCATACTGGTAGCCGACACGCCCGGTTATAGCCACTTGACTATTCAGATCCTGCTCCGTCAGGCCCCAGATAGTCATTCCGTTGGCCTGGACCATACCACCCACCGACAAGGCAAGCAGCGCTGCGAAGATGATTAGTTTCGCTTTCATTTCGATCTCCTTAATCATATTTTCCAAAACTTTTGATGTATTCTTCACCCCTGCCCGGATAAAGCCTACACCGGCAAATCCGAGCACGATCCACACCCATTCAGGTGGTGACCAGAGATGAAACGCTTCGAGAAACGCCACTACCATAGCCACGGCAACGGTAATCTGCGTTCTTTTGCCCTGTACGGCGGCAACTGCTTTTTTCGGTTGCTCAAACCAATCCTTTAGAGCCATAATTTGACCTTTCAAAAAAGATTATTGTCGTTTCATTTTCATTTCCGGCCCCTGCCGGTTCTTCTCGTCGTTTTGCATCCTCCGCGTCCTCGATTGGCCCTGCTTCCACGGCCAGAGCCGTCTCTTTTCGGCGTTCCTGCTTTTGCCATGATTCTTCCCTTTCAAAATAGTTTTAATAATCTCAATCACAAAAAATATAATAATAAAAATAGAATAATCAGCCACAAGGCCGTGCTGATTAGCAGTCCGAGTGCAATTCCTCTTGGCGCATCAAGATCGTTCATTTCTTACTTTCTGAATCTTGCGTAAACTTTTTTGCCTTCTGATATTTCAGTAGCAACACACTCAATATATGTAAAATCGTCCTCAGATGTAAAATCGTCCTCTTCCTCATCATCAACTTGATGAAATCCCTCGAAGTTCGGCAGGCTCGGCAGGCAGTGAAGGTGGGTGAAGTCGTGTGGCAATACATCCTCTAATTTGGAGCCTATTCGCCATACCCCAAGCCAGTTAAATGCTTTGACGATCTCCAAATCCACATACTCCGGCTCAGGTTGGTAGTCAGGTTCGAGACGATATATACCCGTGTTCTTTAACTCGCAAAATAGTGCTTTATTTTCCCATGACATAATATCGCTAAGGTATTGAACCTTATCTTTGGAATGCGCAGTTCTTATGCACGATTGATCATCCCTGCTCATGTCCGCAAAAATTATGTGAGCTTTATTGTCTTTGAGCCTTTCAATTAGTTTTTTCTCGTTATACTCCGGCTCAGGTTGGTAATTGGATACGAGGGCGTAGGTGCGTGTAGTATCATAAGATATGCCATCTATATCTATTGTTCTCCATTCATCCTGAACACTATAGATTACGCACTTTCTTATTCCAACTTTCCTCAAACATTCCTGTTCTTCCGGCGTCATCAGCCCGAAAGCTCGGACATAACTCTTGTCTTTGAGCTTTTCGATTAGTTCTTTCTCGTTCATTGCTTCTCCTTTACCACCATTTCTTAATGTTATATTTCATGCACATCTGTTCTACTTCCAACTTGAAATACAATTCCAGACCGAACAAATCCATGAGAGTGTATTTATTGATTTTGTGCTTTCTCTTTAATTCCTCGACGACTTCACGTCCGTAATCTCTAATTAAATGCTCCTCATATTCCTCTGGCTTGCCTCCACAAAAACCGTTGCATTGAATACACTGAAGATGTATGGCCCGCTCATCGAAATAAATACCACTACCACCGCCAATGCCTCTTGATTTGAAATGTCCCGAGTTAGCTTTCTTTACGTGAACGATTTTTCCACAGGTGTAGCACTGTCCATATTCCGAACAGCTGAACTTAACTGCGTCCCGGATTCTTATGTATCTCGAACACCAATCGTCAGTTTTTTTCTTCTGTTTCTGATAAGACGTTCGCTTTTTTAGTTTTCTTTTAACCATCAGTCATGCCTTCCCTACTAATTGCATCAATTGTTATAAAAGTTAATAGCGACTGTCCCTCTATCATCAGTTTTGAAAACTTGTCCGGCTCCAACGCTCTTTCTCCAAGTCGATTCAGTTTCCTCTGCCATTTAATAGCTTTGGCCTTAAAGTATCTATGCTGTCTTTCCGGCCTGGTTCGCATCAGTCACCGCCTTTCAAAATGGAATGTCGTCATTTATAACAGAGCTTATTGTTATCGGCTCTTTGAAAAGTTTGCCGCTTTTTATTCCGGTTTTTTTATTTCTTTTATTCATAAACTCCCTTAGCCATCGTTTTGTCTTTGTGTCCGGTCCGTTCAGGATGTCCAATATAGCTTTCTCTTTTGCCTGTTGGCGACGGACATAGACAGAACAACCTTCCTCTCCGTAATAACCCGTATCTTCCTTTTCATCTATATTATAAAAATGCACAATGTGACCCGGCTCTATATTGTCGTTGCAATACTGACGCACCCTTTCAGCCTTGTCTTCGATTTCCTGTCTGGGACAATCAGCATTACCCCACCAATCAAAGAACCGTTTTCTGCCGTCTTTTGTTAGAATTCCGAACAGTGCTGCCTGCCTGCCGGTCTTGTACTTTGCCGCAACATATTGTCGAATAGCAGCCATAATGTGAGGCATCTTCGGGTATCTGTCTTTCTCCCACGTTTTGTAAAGCTCGTTGATCGCGTTCTTGGCTGTGTCGAAGTCGAATTTACGAAGTTCATCAATCCAGACTTTAAGCTCTTGCCCCCTAAAGTCCCAGTTCGGCCAGTGGGCTTTGATAGTGTTCTCAATAACATCGTTGGCTTGTTCTTCCGTCATTCGAATAACACCCTCTGCCCTTGCCTTGCCTCTTTTACCGAAACTCCGGTATCAACTGCCCTTAAACGGTCTCTGGCTATCTCACAATAATCGCTCGAAATTTCTATGCCTATGTAGCGACGGCCTAACTTTTTGGCTGCTACGCAGGTTGTGCCGACGCCGCAGAAGGGGTCAAGGATTACACAATCATCTGCGTGACAGAATAGACGAATCAATCTTAAAGGAATTTCTTCTGGAAAGGTTGCTGGATGTAAATCATTTCTCTGATTCTGTATAAACCATACATCCTTCGTGTAATCATTATATGGCACAGCGGTTGCACCACGTCTACCTGTGCCACCTCTATGGAACCATTGCTCTTTTGAACCTAACAATATTAACTCATGCGCTCCCCGCAGATAAGGATCGCTATCACAACCCATTTGATTTCCTGAACAAATAGCAATCTCATCTGTTCCTTTAACCCAGACGATAGATTCCCGAAGATGTGTATCAAATTGTAACATTATTCTCTGAATTTTCATTGCTATCGGTTCTATTCTTGCTTTTCCATTTCGTTTCTCAGGTCCACGGTGCCACCTATATTTATTGTCAAAGCCAGTCCACGTTCTTGCATACTTATGATCTGGTTGCCATTTTATTGTAGGGGGTACATTTATTGCTATAGTGCCTCCCTTAACAAGTATTCTATATGACATAAAAATGACGTGTGCAATTTCATCGTAGTAATCATCCCATGATTTTTCATCAATAAAACCTTTATAAAATTTGCCTACATTATATGGTGGACTAAATATCACCAAATCCACGCACCCATCAGGCCAGTCTTTCATAACCTCAAGGCAGTCCCCGCAGATTATTTGATTTATCGGATGTTCCGTCATAAATCCCCGCTCGCCTTGAGTTTCTCGTATTCGGTTTGAATATCGGTTCCTTTACCCTTCCGAAATTTACTACTGTCGTGATGGTCTATATCGAAGGCATAAGACATATATTTGCGAACATGGCCTTTGAATAGCCATGAATAGAGCTTGTGTTTGTAAGTCTGGCTGCTCGGCAGATTAAGGGCCTTGCCGTAGTTTTCTATGGCTTCAAGGATCATGCTCTCGTGCAATGGTTCAATGGGGTCTTCGGCCAAAACACTTAATTGTCTCTCGATAGCCAGAATGTCCGCTGAACCAAAAGATTTTTTCTCTAACGGTAAAGGCAGCTTTTGCCATGCTGAAATAATTCTCTCGGATGATGTTGTTGAATGTGGTTTTGTTTCCTTTTTTTGCTCTTTGCGCAACTGTTGCGCGTTGTTGCGCGCTGTTTCACTGTTTGAGTTTGAGTTTACGTTTACGTCTTTAGTATTATTATCTTCTTTCTTTTCTTTCTTTGAATCCCGCCATTTCTTGTAATATTCAGCTCTTGATTTGGCCTTTTCTCGGTACAATTTATGGTTCAGGACTATCCAGCCGCCCGGCATCTCTTTAATTCGCCGGCCATCATTGTCTGTTGTTCGACTATATGGATCGGGAGCTTTTAATATTTCAAGCGCTGTTTTGCACTCCGTAAGCGTAACCCTTGCTTCGTGGGCAAGGCCCTTAATACTGCCTTCAATCGAACCGTCTGATTCTGCAAGGGCAAGCATTGTAATCCATACAATTCTTGTTGCTTTATCTTCGTCCCATATACTGCTTCTGACTATACTGCTAAATAGTGGTGTGTATCCTGACATTTTCGCGTCCATGCAAATAGCAGCGGGGCCGGTAGTTGACAGTATCGCCAAGGACAGCGAGGGCTACCGGCCCCTGTTTGTGTTCATATTGAATGTCCTTTTTAATACTGTTATACCGCCATTATCGTCAAATCTTTGCCCGTGTCAAGAGGAATTCTTAAAATATTGCTCCAGTTCCGTTCGCAGGGCTATAGCCCTTGTCAGTTCCGGGCTGTAACCGCCCGATCCCTTATCGCCCGGCTTATCAATTTCGAACCGCCAAGTAATGTCGTCTATCATCCAGACGAGATCATCCAGACAGCGACGTAGTAAATTGTCTTTATCCTTTTCTATTTCGGATACTCCCATAAATTCACAAAATCAATCTGGCAGTGTTCGGCATTTCAGCAAAAGTCCCGTTCAATTCATCTTTCATCCAATATGACCAGCGATGATCTGCGCCGCCGGTTATCCAGTCCGGGACCCCTTCAGGATACATCCTCCTTATATCGCCAGCCATAAATCCTATAACTCCCTCCGAGGGTTCGACCGCCATATCCAGCCCCGCACGGATACAGCATTTAACAGGGTCGCAAAACTGTTCATCGCGTTTCTCGAATTGTTCATCTGATATATCTTCCCAATAATATGGATTCCAAGATTCAGAGAGTTCTGAACACATATCGCCTATGCACAAAGGTGCTGCGTAGTTATAAATCTGACCATCTTCGCAACCATACATACAATCAGGCTTTTTTGTTCCGTGACAATGCCAGCATGGGTATTTATATGTTTTACGGTAATATCTATGCCCTTCCGGGTATGGGTTGCTATTGTCCCAATCAACTACACAAACAACATCTTCGTTGTATTCGAGCAGATCAAAAAAGTTTTCGACTCTCGCTAAAATATCCCGCCAAATTGGTCTGCGTCTGCCCTTAAAGCAGGTCTTTGCCATCCTCACGGCAAAATCTTTCCATCTTTCATACTGTTCCTGTGTAGCCATTGTCTTTGTCCTCGTTGATCTCTGTGCCCTCTGTGGCTAAACCTGTTTCATTTATTTCGGGGTACTCCTGAACTCTTGCCCATTCGGGCCATTCTTCCGGTTTTTTATTGCACTTGCCTTCGATGGGAATCTGCTTGACGAATACAGGGACATTAGCATACTGGCATTGCTGGATGGCATCCCTTATATCATCAAGACTGCAAAGCCTGCGCTTCGGCCCGGACTCGCAGCCTATGATTACCCAATCAATTCCTCTTTCCGGTCTGTGACCACCACCAAATTCATTGTGTTCGCAATAATATGAACATGGTTCAAGGTATGATTGCCATTCATCAATTTTGAAACTAATTAATTCAAGTATAGGTTCGTAGCTATAGAATTTAATCGCTGCCGATATGTCCCTCATTGTTTGCCACACTTTATCTAAATCGGCCTGAGTGGAGATTGATGTGCCAAGCCAAAGATTTGGTAAAACCAGTCCCACTTTATCATTTACACAATAGTCCTGAAGATAAAAATATGGATTGCGTTTGATGATTTGCATTTGCTTGCTGACGTTTTCGACACGTGTGGGTAAATATTCTTTTCCATAATACTCAGCAGCCCGCTCGATCCGCTTCGTCAATACCTGAAGTTTATGCTGTGGGCAAAGAGCAGCAATCGCGTGAAACTTATCTATATAATCAAAAGGCACTTTCGGATGGAACAAATCGCTCTTTGAATTAACGAAGAAAATAGTAGGCTTACGCGTTCTTAATGGCACTTCGAGCATTTCCGGGAACAACTTGATCTTGCCGGTCCAGTTCAAGCCGGCCGCTGTTTTTTCGACAAGCCCCTGCCACTTTGGGTGCCTGTTCTGCCGCCAGACCTCTCTGATAGCCCAGCAGTTTTTGCATCCGGCAGCACACTTGGTACAGCCGCCGGTAACATCAAGTGTTCGTTGAGTCCACGGTATTTTTGTCATTGTCTTTATCCTTCCAATTAGGGTCGGGATCGGGGATAACAATACGAAGCTCGTTTTCCGCCCAATCTCTAATGTTTTCAAAAAACTGGCTTGCTTCAATAGTCGTCATCTCGCTCAATCCTTTCATTGCTCCTAATGCGCCTACCCCGCCACACGTTTTCAGCAATATCTCGTGAATCATTTCCTTGTTCGGGGCCACTCCGCAAATTGCCCATCCCTTGTCTATCATTGCTTCCCGTATTATTGCAATCGCTAATCCGAAGTGTGTCTTGCATTGTTTGTGTGTCTTGTTCTTGCCTAAGCGATAAAAACGCGCTTTGATAAAACTGTTCTCGGAATCGCTCAACCATCGCGTGTAAAGCTGCTCGCTGTTCGGTTGAAATATTAAGCGTCCGTTTTTGGCTACTCCTACTAGCTCCAACATTGTTCCCTCTTATATTACTTAAACTGCACATTAGAAGGGAATATCATCGTCTGTCGGCGGCGGAGAATCATCTTGTGGCTCTGCGCCCAAAGACATATATTCTTTACTCTTTTTAATCTTGTCCTTAATCCAGTCGGGAACACCTTCCGGTATGTTTTCGATATCTTCGTCCATATCGTAAATCAGTTGATAGCTTGCCTTCTTGTGTTCCATTCCTTTAGGCATCTTAGCCACAGCAGCAACTTGTGAATATCCTTTTTTGTTCTTGATTACATTCACCAGACAGTTGGCCCCAAGAATGGTTTTAATATCAAATCCTTCCAATTCCTCCTGGTTAAAGTCACGCCCCCGCCAGGATATTAAATCCGTATATAAGTTTGCCTTTTCGTGTAGGCTCACGGTGTATTCTTTTGAAATCACGCGATAGCCTTTTTCAACATCCGGTTTGCCGCGATCATCGACAATCGGAAAATCCGGCAACTCCCAGGTTATCATTATCTTTGGCTGCTCTTTGTTAAATATTTCGTTGTATTGAGTGCCCAAATCAATCAGAGCCACACAAACTCCGTGATGGTTGCCATCCTCAATCTGCTCAAATGATGATCCCTGTTTGGCTGTTAAGCTCATTACTTGCTCCTTTCGAGTTCTGCTCTTCTGTTCATTGCTTGTAATACATCTGCATCAGCCTGTTCAAGCTGGCAGTCGAGGCACATGGCATTCCCAGGTAAAACATCGCATTTAAGGCAACCAGTGTCTTTTATGTAAAATGCCGCTTCGGGCAATATATCTAATATGGCTTTGTCGAATTGTTCGTTATTCATCGAATTCTCCCTTCAGAGCTTGTTTTATTCTTTCTTTTTACAGTAAACCATTTCCATTGGTTCAACAACTCGTAATCTGCGTCGTCAACAAGAGCAAATTTGCCTTGAGTAAGTAGTATTTTCTTCATTTGGCAATCTCCAAATAAAAAGTCAATCAGGTTGATACCAGCGCGGACAATGTGCTGCCCCGAACTGACCTGATTGACTCTAATATTCTTATTAACGCTGGTATCATTCATATATAATAAGCCTATTGCTTGCGATTGTCAACTACTTTTTTGCCTTTTTCCTTTCGAGTTTTGCCTTTTTCCTTTCGAGTTCTGCTCTTCTGTTCATTGCTTGTAATACATCTGCATCAGCCTGTTCAAGCTGGCAGTCGAGACATATTCCATGGTCACCCGGATACTTCGGTGGTCCACTTATCTTTGCACATTTTGGGCAGCCGTTATTCATCGGATTCTCTTTCTTCATATTCCTTACAAAAGCATTTTTTATCACTTGGGCATTCTTCTTCAACGAGATTGTCAAAAGAACCATAAATATGGCATCTTCCACAAAAACATTCCTCATAAGTTGCTGAAGGAGCATCATGGAGACAATGAGGGTTATCCATTGAATTCTCCCTTCAGAGCTTGTTTTATTCTTTCTGTAAGACTGGCAGGCATGTCTCCATAAGTTTTGTCATATTCCAAAATGTCTCCCAATGCCTCTTCCAACTTTTCGATTTTGGCGATAATACATTGATTACACAGCCCGATATTCAGAGCGAAGTTGTAATCTTTTTCGTTGCCGCATTTTTCACATTTGTTCGGCATTGTCATTTTCCCGTAACTATATCCCAAATCTCGAACGGAATTTTGCCCGTGCCTTCAAGAAATCTTCGTATTCTTTTTGAACGGTATCGCAGACAACTGGCCGTTTGTATCCGCATTTGTTATCTGTTGAACCTACCGGCAAAATTACAAGCTGCTCTATGCCTTCCAAGCACCTGGCATAAGCCGCAAGCTGCCTCATATCAAAAGTGCCATGCTTAATGTCCATTATGGAGTGTACACCATCAAATTTGCCGAGAATGTCGTAAGTGCCGGCATAGAGAACTTCATCGTTAAAAACTTCACCCTGAAATACCTCGACTTCTATTTTATCTTTGTATTGCTCCATGAAGGCTTTGTGCGAACATTGTTCCCATGTAAGCATCAAATTGCCACCCATGAGAACAGAGACATCTTCTCTTAATGAAGGCACTTGAGTCGGGTCTATCCATTCGCCGGTTTTGATATACTCCGTTATCAAGGCTTCCATGATATTGCCTCTCGCAGCATATTGGCTCAATTCATCATCAGTGAATTTGCCCCATTGCTTGTCCCAGTTGAGAATTGAAGTAACAGAAGGATACTTCTTGCCATTTTTCTCATAGAATCTGATGTTGGAATATTGTTTGTCTATAAGATCGGCCTTGCCTCTGTTGCTTTCATTCTCGAATACGGTATGGAGATATTGCTGGCAGCTTGCTATGATATTCTCTACAGATTCACCGTTGATAGGCTCGACCGTCATTGAGAAACTTGGCCGAAGATTCTCGTAGGCAGCAACTGGTATTACTCCCGAAAGACCTACTGTTATCTCTTTTACTTTCATATTAGGATTCATAGCAATTCCTTCTTTTGTTTTCTTTTTTCTCGTCTAAACTCTCTTAATTCCTTTATGGATGTACCGGCAAAATCCATATTGACTTTAGTATGAGCTTTACCTTTTTGGCCGGCACATTCAACACCAGCACCATCTTCACAATATTTTCTTCCTTTGAGGCAGAATTCTTCGCCGCATATCGGGCATTTGTAAAAATGTTTCATAATTTAATCTTCAATTCTATAATTGGACTGTTCTCATTAAGTGGCTGAAATTCAAATATCCAATAGTCTTCTTTGTGAATCTCGCCGGAAAAGTAATAATTGATTTTCCCAAAAGCCTCGACTATTGGCTCGGTCAAAGCAATTAGGAATTCTTCGCTGAATCGCTCGCACACGTGTTCTTTGATACAATCTTTACACATGTCTTTATCACATTCATAACAATGAAACATATCAATCACACTTTGCGGCTGAGCACATTGTTTGCAATCCTCACTTGGTCCCCATCTGTCAGACATGATTTATTCCTTTTTTTTGGGGGGAGGTTGAAAGTCGTGATCTCCTCCCTGTGGACATTCAGAAGGGTCTGATGTCTTTGCTCCACAATCTATCATTAAAGCAAATAATATTTGCCTTCTGAGACTAACACCGCATTTCGTACAAACGTAATTAAGCAATTTTGATTCCATGATTTTCTCCTTTCGATTTATGCCACCAACCACCACATGACTAATTTGTACCCGGCACAAATAATTGTCATTTACCAGTAACTATGAATTCGACAACTTGGTTTATTTCTTCTTTTTGCTCTTTTGTTAAATTGAGAACAATTTTACCAGGAGAAGACAATCTGCTTATCATCGCACAAACCACACCGTTCCGGACTCCACACCGGGGACAATCCATTTTCGGCGGCTCATGTTCCGGCATTCCTAATCGTTCAGCTTCCTGTATGTGTGCGGAATTAACCATGATTTTCCCCTTTCTATGACTTATGTCCCACAATAACCAGCATCGGGGCGTAACAGCCGACTAACTCTTCATGCTCGATTCGCTTCTCTTCGTAATAGGCAGGGATGTCCATATCTTCGTATTTCATGTCATTCACCTACAGTTTGGATTGCTCTGTGTTCTCTCTTGCCACATCTTTTACATCTTCGAAATTCTATTGCTCCACCAGTTTCTATGTAGGCAGCAAAATTCCATTTCGTCCATTTATGGGGCTTATCTTTGCACTTATCACTCATTCTCATTCTCCTTTCAGGGCTTGCTCGACTATATCTTTTACGCCATCCAATACATGACGCATCGCATCGGCCTGGATATCATCCAAAGTCATGCCTGAATCCTTTAATATTTTAGCTGCCCGTTTTAGGTCTGGTTTCGGGAATAAAGCGAGCGGATAGGCTTTTGCCCAATTGTTAATGCGTTCCATCGCATCTCTCAGTTTGTCTTCTGATTTTTCCAGTTCATCTACCAGAGCTATACAATCCCCCAATTTCTCCTCAATCTCTTTCTTCTCGGCGGTCAGGCGATTTAACCATCCTGAGTTTATCCAATCTTTGATAAAATCAATGTAACTAATACTGTTCTTAAGCTTTTCTCGAATATCTTCTGCTGATTTATTCGGTTCAGGCTCGGACTCAAGCAGTTCTGGATGCCAACAATGAAGACAACTGCACTTATAATATGATTCATCAAACAATATTTGATTCCATCCCCCATCTCCGACTTTTCCACATTTCGGACATTTCAAATCAAACGGCATTGTCATTCTCCTTTCAAAAAGGTTCCGGGGCATCCGTGAAAAACGAACAAACCTGTTTTCTATATATGCTCTATTTTTAACTTAGTTACGTTTCTTTACAGCCTAACCTCTTCCCTGGCAAACGTCCCCGGAACCTGTTCAATTAAAATATTACGGCTTTAATTCTTGACCAACCTAAAAGATAGGCCGCAACAAATCTCCTCAAACCATATCGAAGAAAATAAACACCTTCACGTCCATCCTCTTCTAAGAGGTCTTCTGAAACATCAATCTGTGTAACTCCTATGCACTCAATTTGGCCGACACGTTTCATTGAATCCATTAACTCTTTTATTGATTCGGGACCTTCTGTAATCTCTTTGACTTTATGCCAATTCGTATGTTTGTGTTTTTTCAGAATTTTAACGAAAGATTGGCGTGACATATTTTCATAAGGAATATCAATATCGGTCAGTAATATATTTTTTACCCTTTTGATTTGTATTTTCTTTAACATTATTTCTCCTTTCAAAACCAGCAATGGGGCGGGCAGGATCGGCCTGCCTGGGATAACTATAGAACCGCTCCATTCTTGCACGGAAGCTATAGCTCATGTATGCGTACATGCCGCCGCCCCTTGCCTGTTATTCACTTTTCAAAACAGGTGCCGGGGCAATTAGTCCATAGCCCTTCCTGCTTGGCATCCTAAAATCATCCATGAGATTGCCATCGGCACCTAAACTTCGCCTCTTGCCGTTGTTCACGTTCTAGGATGAACTTCTGTTAAATTAACCAGAGTTACTTCCTGTTCCAAGACATATACTGCCGCCTTTGTTACATCTTCATGGTCAGCAATATCACTGGGGTTTTGTCCTAAGATGAGAAATTCATCTTCATCGTCGTCTTTTTCAATTTTCACATAAATTTTCTTTGGAAATTTCATATTTTCGTTCCTTTCAAAAATGTCGGGCCACTTTGGGTTTTGGTCCTCCGTGACCCGACTACTTAGGAGGAGGGTGATGAAAAGCTGATTATGTCATCTTGAGCCATCGCCATGATCCTTATTTATTTTGGTGAGAACGGCCTCAATCATTGCTAAAGCGTGGGTACTTTGGCCAATTCCGGAAGCTAAAAGACTTCTTGTGTATTCACAAGCAGCCACCAAATCATCGTGATTGTTCCAGCGGCGAAGAAGTTCTTCGGTATTGGCTTTGCGAAGGACCAAATCATCTGTGTTCTCGATAAGTGTCGGCATAACTACAAAGATTGTTTTGCCATCAATTTGGGCCAATCCGGCAAATTCTTCGTATATTTCAAGTTTTGTATGTTTTGCTTCGCTCATAATTCAGTCCTTTTTTTGTTTTGCCCCACACTCTGAACATGGCATTGTTCCTATTCCTGTTATGCCTATTCTAAACAGTCCTTTAATTTCATCGACAAGCTCTGTGTGTTCCTGTAGGAAGGTTTTTAGGGTTCTTTTGGTACTTTGCCTTAGCTTCTTTGAGATAAGCCCTTCACAGAGGCTTACGACACTGGGATAATAGCCAATGGGGACCAACGTTGTCTTTCCGGCCTTTTTTCCTGTTTCGATAACGTGGACTTCGTTCAGAATGAAATTGTACGCATCGGAAGTCATTACATAATTGTCCGTTATTTGTATGTTCATTGTTTGCTCTCAGGGTGTTTTTTAGAAATATTCATTTTTTCCAATTATCCGCCAGTCTTTCAATTTCCTTGCGGTCTTTTTCTTGTTGTCTTATTTGCTTCCTACGCTTATCGTCTTGCGTATGGCTGCCTACAGATATTGTGATAAGCTCGGTTAAAATACGCGGATCGAGGGCGTCAAGTTCCCACGAATCACCGCCGAATATTTCTTTATATGAATCATATCGGCTATCTGTGGTCTTGGCCGGATTAGGCGGCGGCTGATACTCTTCGATTTGCTCCATTGTCAAGGCAATTCTTTCGACCTGTACCGACGAACCGAATATTTCCAACCTATCCTGTATATCTCGGCTCATGTCGATTCCTGATGGGTCATGGTCGCCTAAATGTATCAGGAAAGTATCCTGCCTTCTCCTTCTTTTGTGTTCACGGACAATAAAACGCTGAGCAGCTATCCACATTTCCGATTGAGAGACAAAGCCCCGACAAGATAAATACCCCACATCAAGTGGGTCGCAAGCCTTCTCAATCACACCGACAAGGGCATCTTTTTCAACCCAAACCTCAACGTAATCGTGCTGGTCGATACGTGTATCAATTGCATAACTTTCGGCGGCGGATTGAAGAACTTCCGCAGGGCTATTCCAGTGCGGCAAAGACTCATAATTGCGAGTCCTGTCAGTAATAGAATTCCAATCAATCAACCCGGCAAGCCTTGCATCGTTAATTACAGAGCCAAGTCTTTTGTACTCGCCCTGCCTGTTTGCGATAATATCTCTGGATACGTGTTGATAAAATAATTGGCGCAGGGTTAAATCGTACCCTTGCTCCATATATTCCTCGATTATTGCGTTGGAACTCTCAATAATTGCGAGGGAACTACGGGAAAACCTTTTTTTAATATAAGCTTTTTTCATTGTCTTCTTGACTTTCATTATCCAGTTATTGCTTTGCCTTTGCTTTGCATGGCTCCGCCGCGCTCAGCCTTTGCTCCGCCTTCGCGTTGCATTGCTTCACATAGCCAATGCTGTGCACAGCAGAACTTTGCGATGCAAAACCTTGCCTTTGCTTAGCATTGCAAAGCCCCGCCTTAGCTTAGCCACGCTCTGCGCTGCTCTGCCTTCGCACAGCTGAGCATTGCTATGCCTTCGCACAGCCATACCGCGCAATACTAAGCCCTGCCACGCTTCACCTTCGCTTCGCCGCGCCCCGCCTTCGCATATTATTCACTTTTTAATTCTATAAGAAAATCGGCCACACCCACTCGTCCTCCATTGTCCCATGCCGAGCAATGCCCCGTATGCCAGCCATTGCACGATGAACTTTTCGAGATTCTTATTGAGACAAGATACCTCAATCCTTAATTTCGTTCTCGCCGGTACGGATTCTGATCTTGCAAGGCATATCCGTTCACCTTTCATCGTCTGACCTCTCAAAGGACGTTCGATGAATTCAGGTTTTGCTCCTTCGGGTAATTCAAGATATATCTTGCGGGGATTAACAAATATCTGCTTGTCGATGGTCTTTTTATAGAGATATGGAGTTAGACGATATTTTTTAAGCTCCTCTTGTGTCATTGTGCCGGAATATATCATCTGCTCGCACGCTTCCTTGAAGAAACCTTTGAACTGGTAGTCCCAGAGCATCAATTTGTCGCCGTCTCTGGCAAAAATAGTGCTTGATCCCTCCAATTCTTCGTCCGGGTGCATTTCCGATTCTTCCTCAGATTGACCCTCTGGATGCTTGGAAATTATAAAATCTTCGGCTATTTCCTTATTGCCCGAAAGCGTTCCCAATAATGGTTCTGTAAATGTTATCTCAATTTTCATTTTTTCCCTTCACTTTCTATATGCGGCAAGGATGCCATTAACAACTTCTCCACATTTGGCGGAAACCCAAATATACAACGAAAATTATCCAGCCAACGAAAAGAATTCTCAAAATATCAACTAAAGTTTTTATCATTCCGATCTTTACTTATAAGTAGAAAGCAATCGTTCAATACGTTGCTCTTCCGCCAAAATCTTCACTTGTTTCTCCTTTTCCCTAACTTCGCTTTTTTTTTCTATTTGTTGTTTTCTCTGTTCTACCAAAGCGTTAAAATCTTCTATCCATTTGCCTTGGTACAACCAGCCATATTCCTCTGTCCAACCTGAATTGCCAGCAACAATCCCATATATTTCAACAGCGTCAGGTATAACCCAAGGAACATCATCATTTTTAAGAACTACACCTTCTGGCAAAAGCCATATTTGAAATGTTTGTCCGCGACCATGGCTACTCGGATACAAATACAATCTGCCATGTTGCTCTTTGTCGAATATATTCGCATATACATCTGCGCCTTTCATTGGTTGTTCTCCTTTATCTTAAAAAGCAGCATATCCTCTTTATGTAATTTCAAAAAAAGGTGGGGCGCAGTTGATTTCTTGCCGCGCCCCGCACCTAAATGGAGGAGGGTGTATGCAAAAAAATTGGCCTGCCCGTTTTGAAGCGCAGTCGCCAGACGGACTTCAAGAAGTGTGGACAGGCCAAGGGTAGATTTAATTTTTTCCGAGTTGCATTGTCCGTCTGGCATTGTAAATCCTTTCTTAACTTTTGCACTATATATATAGTAGGGTCAAGCCCGAAAGTCAAATAAAAAATAAAATGGCTGTTTTTGGGGCAAAAATGAAGGATATTTTTTCACTATTTTCGATTGGACACTTGGTTAATGCAACTGAGAGGTAAAAAGCCACCTATTTTTTGATCTCTCCGGTAAACTCAAACGCCTGCCGCAGCTTGTGAACGGCAATCTCTATGTCCTGCACGGCGACATATTTATCAGGTGTATCAATGTGACCGTGCATAGTCATCTTATGTATCAGGTCGTAAAACTTCTTAATGTGCTTGGCGGGTTTCATGGCGGCAATCTACTCAATATTTCCTTGAAGGCTTTGTTTTGTTCGGTCTGAATTGCCTGTTGTGCCATTCTTAAATCATCCATCTTTTCATCTAATTGGTCAATATCCTTTCCCATCCCGATCAAAGTCTCGGTATTAGTTATTATTTTGGGTCTGATTTCGACCTTTATCTCAGCCCTGGTCTCCTGAATTGCCCCCCTGTTAGTCTCGACGTCCTTAACAACTTCCGCCGCTTTCCATGATGTGTTGAGCAAAAAAGTAAGGGCCGCAACGAACAATGTAACCAACAATGTCGCTAATGATCCGATAATCACCTTCCTGATTGTGCCGTTTCTTCTTTCTTTCGTCATTGCTTTTTCCTCTGCTAATCCATGATTATTTCTTTTATTTCAATCTTTTTGCCTTTTTTCACAGGTGAATAAGTATTAACAAATAATCCATGCTCATCAGCTATTATTGATAGAAGTATATTTGCTGAATTTTCATCGTTTATAAGTTCGTAAAAATTTTGAATAGGTAAAGGTTCAAATAATTCTCGTATATCACCTTTAAGAGATATTTTTTCATCTTTTCTGTATTTATAATGTCCGGCAAGATGAGCCAATACTAAATTTGCCGCTGGTGCTGTTTTGTTTTCAAGATAATCTTCAAGAATATCCACGCCCGTCAGTTCGCCGAATTTTCCGGTATTGAGTTTTATAAGCTTGCCAGTAGATGTACTCTTGATATATGAATCCTTATTTACCAGTAAAGGAACAAGTCTTACTGCTAATCTTGTAAGCGCTGCCGTTCCGCCTGATATATCAAATCTGGTATTACCAATCTTGATTTTGCCAAAATCGGAACTATGAGGGTCCCATTCTACAGTTTCAGGCCATAAAGCATAAGCAATACCAAGAATAAGTCCCTGGGCTACTACAATATGAAGAAGGTTTTTTGCCGCCTCTTTCTTTGCAAATTTGCTCATATTCTTATCGAATTTGTGCATTGTCAGCACATCAAGGTCTGCCTTTAGCATTCTCGGAGAAAAGAAAATATTACTAATCAAACCCGGTGCCTGTCTCTTGGCTCCTATTTCACCCCTTGCAGTCAGAGAATTTACAAGTTTGCCTATACTTTCCAATTCGACTTTATCATTTAAGTCAATATCCGATTTCCGAGCGATGTTAAAATAATATTTCGCTGTCTTGTAACGGGCGTAATGGGCCGATGCAGTAAAAGCATTATGAGAAGCCAGGAATGGTTTGCCTAAATATGGTATATTTTTATACCAGTCAGTAGGTGCTTCTTCCTCGATAACAGCAGTTGCCACTTTGGCTTTCTTCATCATATCATATTCAGGATCGGATAATATTTCTGCCCTTATTTCATCCATGACAGGGACACCTCTGAACGTGTCCCAAATGACTTTATAGGATTTTTTGAAGGTGTCCCACCAGATTTTACCACTTTGGAAATCGCCTGTTATTCCTTTGAAAAACAAGTTTCGACCCTGTTTGCCTATCCAGCTATTATCAAGTGTTGTTCTCATTTCTCTTGATGTTGCCGCGATGCCTTTCGCCAGATCGCCTATAAACTTGAAAGGATTGTGAAGATATTCCACAACTCTTTCGGATATAGTTTCATGCTCGGCAATCGCTTTAACTGAAGAAACATAATTATCAAAAGTTACTAATGTTCTGCCGTAATCCATTCTTGCTTTAGTCGGTTTACCTTCTTCATCTACAGCTTTTTCTCTGTCATAGAGTTCATCTTTATCGGCAACTTCTTTGGCAAGAGTTGTTATATTGCCTGCTTCCTCCATTGTAACGGTAGTGCCAAGAACATGAGCCGCCAAATCTTTAAGAAAGACATCTTCTGTTTCTGGTGTCAAAACTTCCGACATTTTATTGACCCTGTTTACAAGTCCTCTTTGGGCTTCCGGCGTAATACCTGCCACCTTCTTGGCCCATGTCACCATACCTGTTTGCTGATTTTTGAGAATCAGTTTGGATTCTAATAAAGTATTAAGCTGAACGGCATTAACTTCTCCAAAATGCTCTGAAAAGAAGTTTCTTCTTTGCTCAGAGGTCATATCTATCATCTTATCGGGAGAGATAGTGCCGGCCTTAATCATATTCAAAAATTTATCAGCAAGATAAGTTGGCAAACACCACATTTAACACCTCAACAAACTTAGCAGCGGATCGACTCGACGAATTCAGTCCAATTCTGGCGGCGGGTAACAGTCTCTCGAATGACTGACCTTATTTCTTCCGTCATGCGGGAAGTTTCCCGTTTAATACTCTTTATTTTCTTGCGTTTCTTAACAACTTTTTCTCTGGTCTTTTGAATATCCTGCATGGATTTTACAGGGTCGGCCAATGCAGTTCTGGTATCTGCCGCCTTGATTTCCTGACCCAATGCACTTAATTCAGCCGGTATGGTAGATTCGGTAGCAAGCCGTCTTAAAGTTTCTACATCATTATCCTTAATGGCTTTATACTTAACCGCTTCGTACATGCTTGCCGCTCGAAGTCCTGTTGGCGGATTCTCTTTACCCATTGCAATCCGTTTGGCCTGCTCATAATCCCTGTCAATAATCTCAGTAGCCATTTTTGCCTGCTCGGTCATCTTCATAGTTTCATAAGTCGGAAGCTCGCCGAGATTTTCCGCTAGATGCTTTTCGACGGCAAGTTCTTCAGTACGTTCCGCCAAACGAGATACCTTTCTTTCAGGTTCTGTAGGCTTGGCTCCCTTTTCCACGGCGGGGGCTTGCTTAAACACACCGACTTCCAATACATTACTGTCTTTGTCAACAAGCACAAAACCGTCATGCCCCATTTTCTCAAGTTTATCTCTGATATTTTGTGCTTCAAGATTGTCATATTCCTCTTGAGACACTCCTTTTTCAGCAAGAGCATTCCTTTGTTCCTGTGTAAATCCCACGAATTTTGAAAAATCGCTTTCTGTGCCAACAAAAGGATTATTAAGATTTACTTCTTGTTGGAGTATCTCACCTTCACCACGCCTATAATGTTCGGCAACATTTTTATCCGGGGTATAATATGTAGCCTTACCATATATCCCTGCATCTAATGCTCCTTCTGTTGATGTGCCTCTATATAAAGTAGCAGAATAAGGTTTTCCCATCTCCGGCGTAATAGTCACTCCGGCCTGAGTTTGGCCAACTACGGCCTTGCTGGGGGCTGCAATGGCCTCTGTGGGGGGTGCTTCGGCAGCAATAGGCTTGGCAAATACCTCTACTCCAACTGCTTTTTTCCCTTTAATGGCAGAAACCGCCATATCGAAACCACCTCTTATTGCAACAGGGCCACCAGCAGAAGCACCGCCAACCCACGCATTTTCCGGTATGGCTTTTATACCCTCATTGAGAGCTTTTATTGCTGCCTCCTCTATGCCCATTCCTTTTGTGGTTTCAAGTCCGAAGACTTCCAGAAATCTTTGATTAAATCCGGTAATCCCCTCTTGCGTGGCGTTTTCAAGAATAACACCCAAAGCTTCCCTAAGACTGAATCCCTCTTTTACACCTTTGAATATTTTGGGTAAAACGAGCATTTCTCCGCCAATTTCAGCAACTTCAGATAAGTTACCAATAACATTGGCCTTCATTATCGAAGCACCGCCCTCTAATTGGGTTTGAAAAGCTGAACCACCTTCCATTTCACCCAAAAGAGCAAGTGCCACGGTCGGATCACCGGTCAATAATGTAATCCCCAAAGCTGCCGCCATAGAAGGAACGCCTGATTGAGTCACCAACCGCATTGCTTTTGTAATAGGCGCGTTTTTGATAATTTCTCGGTCTTGAGTTTCGGCCAGTTTTCTTTGTTCCTCCTGAAATATTGTACCGGCAATATGGGGAAGTCTCGTTATAAGACCAAATGCCTCCGCTAATGTACCCATCGGCCAGTCTTTTGTCATTGGACGAATCATTCCGGGGATGTTCGGTAATTCTTCGCGTTTCATTGGCTTAACCGGCTCGAATTGATGCTTTACCATTTCATCGGGAAATATTCCCCCACCTGAAAGCATCATAGCTCTTCTCTTAATCGCAAACATCGTAGAGGCGGCAAGACCGATTGTGCCTATCTTTATATTCTCCGGCGTCTCATATAGGGCTTTTTCTATATCGGACATAAGATCAAGTTTTTCAGCCTGCTTTTTTAACTCCGGTTCCATGTCAAAAGCCATTTCCGGGGGAATACCGTATTGTTGACTATAGTAGAGACTATTCTCCGTTCGCTCACGAAGTTCCTTGGATAATTCAAAATTCGGCAAATCGGGAAATTCGGGACTCAGACCGCTTCCGTATCGAGGACTAAGTTCAGGTATGTCACTCAATTTAACAGGTCCTTGTACTTCAGGAATTTCACTGAGCTTTATTGGCATTATTTAACTTCCTCAACAAGTGGCTCACCATCATCAAACCCAACAACATTCCATTTTTTTCCGCCTTTCCTTATCGTATCACCAATCTTGTATGGAGATTTTTCTTTCATATAGGGCTTTAATCCGGCAGTATAAGCGGCCTCGGTCCTTGAAAAAAACCGCGACCATAAACCTTTCCCCTTAACAATATCTCCGGCAAGTTTTTCCTTTGCCGGAGCAAGAATGTCCTGTGTGATTTCTACTTTTTGTTTCGGAGTCATATCGGGTTTTTCACGAAATATCCGTCTTATTTCCTCCCGACGCGCCATGGATAAAACTTCGACATTGGCTAATTGTTCGGGAGTAGTATCCTCAGATATATCCAAGGTCTTTTTGTAATCAGTAGTAAATCTTCCTTCTGCTGCTAACGCATCTACCAACATCGGGTCGGTTACCTTAGTTCCAATCTTTCTTATATCATCGTTAATTTCATCATTATCGGAAGATGTAAATATCCATGCGTTATCCTGCCATAGCTTTTTAGCTTCTTCTTTTTTCCCAGCTTCTATCAAATCATATATATCATTTCTCGTCTTTCCTCTTTCGAGTTGATCGCTTTCTTTTCCTGCATTTTTTACCTGACTATCAAGAAAATGCTGCAATTCCCTAACTTGCGCGGCATCCGTAAATGTCCCACTGTTTGCTGCCTGTATGATTTTAGCTTTAATTTGTGAGTAAGAAAGTCTTTGCTCGGAAGGAATATTTGTATCAGTAGATTTGATAATGTCGTTACTAATCTCGATTTCAATAGCCTCGGCATGTGCTTTAGCTTCTTCTTTGGCTATCCTCTCGGTATTGGATTTTGCAGCCTGATAATCCTTTTTCAGTTCCGCTATCTCGTCCGGCCCGAAAAGAGGCTGGTCAAAATACTTATCAGCTCCGATTTTCTTCACGTATTCGTTGGGATGGTCGATGTAATAATTTTTCGTGACTGTTCCATCTTCATCAATTTTATCTGGATGCTGTCTGATATAATTGCCGATATGAAAACTGTAATCACTCTCCTGCTTTTCTTTATATTGCTCGGTAGTTTGCAAATCCTGTATATCGCCACTTTCCAATGCGGGCGACATTGTAAGATTAAACTGTATCAGAAAACGACCGAGATCTATTTCATTGTTAAATTGCCTTTCCTTAGAGCGTTCAACTTTCCATGTCTTTATATTGACCTGATTATTTACAATATCCTGTTGCCGGGCTTGTTTTCTGACAGAATTTATACCAAGCTGTTTGGTAGCATCAAGCTGTCGTTCAAGTTCTTTTTTTGCCTTGCCATCCATATCTTCGAGAAGATAATCTTTATATTTAGGAAAAAAATCATTTACATAATAATCTTCTTTTTCCTGTGGTGACTTGCTCCTGTTCTCGTGTATCCAGGCATCAAATTCATCCTGCATTTTTAAGTTGCGAAATTCGGCCTGGGCTATCTGAGAACTGTATCTCGACTTAGTTTCACCTTCCGAAATGTCCGCGCCAATCTCAAATAAAACATCGCCCGCCCTTTGAATTGCCGGGCCTACTTGAGAATATCTATATCTTGATCCGCCAAGTGCCATTATGCCATTGCCCCCCACCAGCCTTCGCTTGTGCCCATAGTATAACTTTTACCCAATAAGCTTGCCCCCAATTCCCAATAGCTTGCTTCTTTTGCTTTTTTGCCCCTTCTTTTGAGCTCTTCAGCCTCCCTGGTTAGAGAGCTTACCTGATAAGAAGTTTCCATTCCTATTTCCTTCATTCTTTCGGCGTAAGTATTTTCTATCATTCCTATAAGGGTATTTGCCGAGCCCGTTCCAACCTTAACACCGGACTTTGCAACAGTGGCCATTGCCGAGCCTTTGGCAAAAGTAGATTCCCTTGCGAGCCCGTGGGTCTTTTCTCTTGCTACATCCTTAATATATCTAATCTGTAAAAGTCTCTGCTCGGCTTCCCACTTGGCCTGGCGTTCCTCTTCCTTACCGCCCATGATATTGCCGAATATATCAAGGCCCATACTGCCAAGCATCAAACCTAATCCTAACATAATAACCTCTTATTCTATAGTTATCAGCATTTTGGGATTTATCGAACGTATCGTCATTGGTATCGGCTTCCATAACCACAGATAAATAATCGGCTCTCTTGTAGTGCCCCATACGAAAGGCGCGGACTTTATCTCCTCTATCGGCGCTATTGCCGTAGCAAAATTATCGTAAGAGAACTTCCAGTCCACGCTATTATCTATAGATACCCCGATGTTACAACCCATCGACTCGTAAAAGTCTATCTTAACGTTCTGTATCCTGCTCTGAAAACCGGATGTGAGACTTGAGCCTGAACCTAAAATCAAAGGGAAGCTCTCGTAAATTGAGTAGTAGTTTATGCCCGCTATGATAACATCATATTTTTCGCCAAAGTCTATTACGTTAACACCATTAACATCTTCAGTGACAGTATAATTTCCTATTGGTCTGCCGTCGGCATATACGCAGACTTCCGTATTGGCAAGATGGTCTGCCGCTATCATGTTCGGTTCTATGCCTGGAATTGGCGGTATTGCCGGCACCGCCGGTGTGCCATCGTCCAGATAACTTATTTTTGCTATCTCTTCCCTGTATAAGAACGTACCGCCCGCAAAATTTGTCGTATCGATCAAATTCAAATCCGTATCGTAACGATAGACAGTTGAGCCAAGCTCACTAATATTTGAGACAGCTATATTACCATCCCAATCGACCATTATCGCTGAAGTACCGCCAGTTGCATGAGCTATAACATTAAGTTCGGAATCGAATTTGATAACGTTATAACCGTCGCTACCTGTTCCTTTACATACATAATAATAACCGTCATGAACAATGACTCCCAGCGCATTTCCCGTATCCGTATAGCTATAAAGCGTAGCAAGGTTAGTGGGATTGAGAACGCGCACATTTTTACCCCATGGTGCAAGACCGACAATAATTACAACATTGTTAACACTATCGTAGACAATACTTCTTCCGTGCCCTACATTGTTCAAATTAACCAAAAGATTACCGTCCGAATCGTATTTACTTACAGTATAAGAACCTGTGCCTCGATACATGTAGATATTATCCTCGTCGTCGAGACAAAAAACCGATGCCCATACCATATCTTTATTCCAAATTTCATCACCATTGGAAGTATTGAAAGCATAAAGTTTCCACGCAGTATCTACATATAGAACGGATTCATCATGGTTCAGTCTCACACAAGATATGACTTGGGGAAAACTGCCGGCATCGGGCACATAAAAAGTCTGATCCGGTGTAAGATTGATGTCGTAAACAACCACATAATAACCGGCCCCGACTATCGTTTTCGAGCCGTCGGCGGTCTGGGCTATCGTTGTGGTAACTACCGTTCCGGGCGAATCGGTATAACCAAGATAACTCCAATCCGGATCGAACCAGTAGAGATTGTCCGCATCCGAAATGATGTAAGCCTCGTCCCTAAAAGGAGCGGGCGGAACTTCGGGAACTTCGGGAATTTCAGGTATCTCGGCGACGCCATAAGAATTCACATCTCCTATTCCGCAGTCCACGAACCAGCAGTAGTTAGGATCATCTCCCCAGTCCAAAGGCTGAAACTGCTCAATAAAGGTATAGTCATTACTGTCGATAGTCCTGTCAACTACCACCCAGACCTCATCGTCTAATCGAATATCGCCGCAAGCCTTTAGACTGCGCCCGGGTATTCTTGCCACGGACTTAAAATCGTCCCACTGGTTCATATCGTTGACGTCCTGACCGGTTATATGCTCGGACCACGCCAGGACGTCGCCATCCTGAATATCAAGCCATGTGAGAATATTGTTCCTGTCCGTGCGCACTTGAGCTATAACAGCAAGACAAAAGAGGCTCCACGTTATCATTATTTTGTTAGTCATAATTTGCTGTAATCTTAGTGTTAATTTCCCGAATTGTCATTGGCACCGGCCCGGACTCCGAGAAGTACAATGTCGGCGCCCGCTTCGTGCCCCATATATAAGGTGCTGGCTTGTATCCGGTAACGGCATCTATAGTCGTGGCGAAACTGTCCTGAGAGAACTTGAAAGCAACGAGATTGTCCGCATCCGGGCCGATAGAACATCCTAAAGTCTTGTAGAAGTTTATGTTATTACTCATTATCCTGCTCTGCTCTGCCAAAACGGGACCACTATTATCAAAAAGAACAATAGGCATAGTCTCATATACCGAAGTATAAGGAAGGCCCACTGTAAACTCGGTTAGGTTCGCATCTTCCGGATCGATACTGCCGTCCGAAACGACAAAGGTATTTATCGGCCTTCCGTTGGCAAATAAAGCGACCGTTTCTCCTTCAAGATGTCCGAGATCGTTTATATCGTTCGTCCCGCAATCCACAAAATAACAATCGTTCTGGTCGGCTGGAGAAGATACCAAATGCCAGTTCAGAGGCTGGAACTGCTCGATATATCCGACTGAAGTCGAATCTACAATTCTTCCAACTACAGCCCAAATCTCATCTTCCGTCGCGCCGGAAATACAGGCCGCCGACTCGAATTCGCCGGAAGCGCCCGTAGTATGCCTCGACCACGCAGCTACTCCGTTTCCTCTCTGATATGTAAAAGACAGGAGCACTCCATCTTCTCTAATACACCAGAGAACAGGGTCGGGCCGCTCCTGAAAGGCTATTTCCAGTATTCCATTACCGGTTATATGCTCGGCGAGAATAGTCATATCCGGTGCCGTGTATTTTTCGGTTGTAAACGTATAGGAAAGCTCCCTGACTTTCTGACCGCCGCGCTCGACGTAAAGAATCGCATCGTTGGCATTTGCCGGCTGGATATAAGCACAACCATTATGGTTCTGGACCCTGTAAATAGGAGGATAATTCGGAGTAATAGGCTTGTTCGGCTGACCTAACTTGCCCACACCTTTAGTTGTGCCGACAAAAAGAAACTCACCGGATTTTATCCATTGGATAGGATTCATTCCAGGCAGGGTATATACCCATGCGATATTATCAGGCCCGCCGAGATTGCCCGACCAATTACTTTCCGTACTTTGGGTAAAGTCATCGTAATCTTCGTCTTTTTCCGCAATAATAGACGACCATACAGTTTGAGGATAACTTTTAGAGCCACCGTAAAGCACTCTTTGTTCATGGTGTTCTACCGTCCGGGGAAATCCCCTGTACGTGCTCCAAGCACCTTCCGCCCAGTAGTAAGTAGCATCCGTCCCGCCTAAATCGTAAACAACGTCGGCAGTCACATTGCATGGATCGGGTACTGTGGCTATTTCCACTACACCGTTATTAAGAAACTCTCGTAAAGCTATTGTGTAATAGCACCAGCCCAAATCATCGTTACTGTATTCGAGGGCAAGATTATCTATATATATCCTGAGCCAGCAATCGGCTTCCGTTTCCTGCGCTGAAACCTGGATATTACCCCCGTACTGAACGTATTGAGAATATACAGTCACCCATGTCGAAGTATCTTCCACCCATTTATTGGCTGCCAGATCGGTTGCAAACGTGCCCGAAGTATGGGCTTCGAGACACCTGTAAGTCGAACGGCTGTCGGGATCGGCAGTTACATAATCGCCAATTACATAAGCTGTTTTAGTGGCCCATCTTGTTATTTCCGTATAAGACTTCTGGACGTAGATAGTTCCTCTCCATATTCCTCCCGTAGTCACATCGTAATACCGCCATCTCTGGCATTTATTAGTCACCGAGCATTGAACATCTCCTTCCGAACGGAAATAGCCGTGAATGGCACTATCACTTTCAAGCCAGTGACTTATCCTGAACAAAGCTCCAACGTGACCGTCATCGAATAACGGGTCGGTCGAGACAATATCTATGCCATCGCCCGTTGTCGCACTCGGCGTTAAAGTCCAGGTAGTATCATTGTTCTCATCAAGAAACGGACCGGTAGTCGAGCTTACGGCCGTGCAAGTCCAGTTGGCATCGTTGGTATCGTCCGGCCTTGTGAGCTTGTAAGGCTCATAATCGGGATGGACTATTCTCATCGTTCCGGCGTCCTGGACGTACTGAAGCTCGAAAACATCGTTGGCGTCCCATGGTGTGACTATCTCGTAAGGTTTACCCGAACCATTTGGCTCGTTTACGGGCGCTCCATCCGTAAAAAACCGGGCGTAGTCATCGCCTATTTCTATTATGTAAGCGTCCTCAGTCGAATACTCGAAGGAAATAAGTCTCGTAGGGTCGTTGGCATCTTTTACCGATGCGATATACTTAGTGCCCGGCCTGCGGGTAATCGGGCCCTGCGTTCTTACCAGCATATTTTGAAGGGTCTTCGCACCGGATTTGTACTGTGGAAAGTCAACTCTCGAATTCATCAATGGACTCAACTCACCGGCATTGAAAGAATTGAGCGTGACTTTCTGGGTCAGAGTGGCACCCATCGCCACCGTACAAAATATCGTTATCAAAAGTATCGGTTTTTTCATGGCAACCTCAGATTTGCACTATTTGTGAATATTGAAACGCGGGGCGGTATGTACTTTCTGTCCTGCTGAATCGCCCTGAATCCCGGCCCGGCGAGCATCGCATATTCTTCGAGAAGTCTGCGCCTTTGTTCGTAGTCCTTTGCATCAAGCGCCATTTCAGCCGCGAGTCTTGTGCAGAAAGCGTTCTTAAACGATTCGGGATAATATAGAGGCTTGTCGGAAATCCCCGCCTGGACATAGGCAAGATATTCTATATATGCACTGTCAATACCGCCATCGACAGTCGTTGAAGGGTCGTTTGAATAATCGCTTGTAGCTAGAAGATTGCCGCTCTGAGAAGCTTTATAAGCCCAACTCTCTATCCAGGGCGCGCCTAACGTGCCGTCCTCATCGTAAAGAGTCCAGTATGTTTCCCAATTAGTACCTGTAATCGGCTCATCATCTGTTGTCGATGTATGTAATAATTTACAATAATAAGCCTGCTCGTCCGAACCTTCAACTACATGGGCGTAGTCATCGAAAGTCAAAACTTCGCAGTCATATTTTGTATTCCTGTCAATTTGGTTTATCTGGGCAACCAAGTCCAGAAAATCCGCCGGCAATCCAAAGAGTAATGACCAGTCCCTGATTTCTTTATTGATTCTTATCTCAGCGCCGAGGTCTGCGAATTGCCTGGCAAAATCGGGTTTCATGTCTGTGATGACCTGTTGAAGAATTTGCGGGTAAAGACAGCAGATAAGCTTCTTATCGTTCAAATTATCTGCAACAGTCGTGTAATCTGCAAATTCTTCATCGGTGATAGAATCAAAAAATATTCCCGACTGAGAAGTCCTGCCCGCGACCAATATCGCCAACGTCCTGTTACATAAATGCCTTTTATACGGATTGTCACCTGCCATAATATCTCCTTACGGATCTTCGTCATCTTCCCATTGTGTCAGGCCCGGATACTGCGTACCGCCTGCGCCCGGAGTATAGTTGATTCGGTATATAGGCCCATCTATCAGGCTTCTCCAGAACATCGCCTCGTAGTCGGTGCCGATAACGTGAACTACATCGCCCGCCGCCGGTGTGAAAGTGAATGGACTTTGTACTCTTACGCTAACGTCCGTATCGTATTCCCAATCGACTATATATCTTAACTCGTAGTGGGAATCGTCGGCGTCCTCGACCATTATTATGTGCCACGTATAAACGCTGTTGGCGTCCGGCCCGGCCGTCAGAGTGAAGTTATTCGCATCGTTGGCATCCTTAACAGTAGTATCGAGCAAGGTCAGAAGGTCGGTCTTGTATTTGATGGCATCTATCAGAAGGTCGAGCCTTCCGCCATCCGTCCAGTCGGTTTGTAATTCATTAGAATCGGCCAGCACCAAAGTCAGATTCGGGTCGAGCCCGCCAACCTCCCCGCCGAAAGTCGTCTCGCCCGTATGGTCGGCAACGAGCTCGTCCCAGACATCTCCGGCAGTTATAGTCGCCGGTATCCAGATCGTGCCGCTCCAGTCTCCGTACTCCTGCCAGACGGCCGGATCGGTATCGGCCGGACTGCCGCCCGCCTGCTGGTGGGTCACTATATAGTATTGACCCGCCCCGATGTTGGTGTCCATCGTCCCGACGAACATACCACCCAACTTGTCCGTCAAAGCAATATCATAATCCGCCGCCGTCCTTGCACCCGTTCCCCATGCCTCAAAGACCTCACCTGTAACGTACCAGACGTCACCATCTATCTCCCTAACCACCGAAAAGCACGTTGTAGCACCGGGACAGAACGCGCGTATTTCGCTCGCCGCCTCTATTTGGCCACAGAGAGTACAGAGAGCACAGAGATATATTATTGCCCGTTTCATTGCACAACTCCATCGGGTACATTTACATCGACTATCGGAATTGCATCAATCGCAGCTTGGCGTAGTTCCGTTTTTACTTTTGTCTCGTAAGCTACAACAACATTCCGCAGCATTGTCGTTATGAACCTTTTGCCATAGTCAGCATGACCTTCTGCCGGTATCGAGTCTAAGCGGTAATCGACATCAAGAGAGAAGTCCGGCGCATTTGGATCGTTGGGGTCACGGCTGCCCTGAAAGTGAATTGAGACATGCGTATTCTCACAGGCCCGCAAAGCCTTTACTACCCTTGTCGTGTACTCATCGGGGATAGTGATTGTCAGTTGCACCGCCGCGAAAGCTATTGAGCATACTGCTGCTATGATTAAAACTGCTGCTAACTTTTTCATTTTATTCTCCTTATGGATAAGATTGACCATTACCATCGACCTCTACCCAATCCGTGCCGTCCCAGACTAATTCCAACCATTCTTTAGCCGTATCGAGCCTGATTACTTCCGGGTCGCTTGTAACGTGATTTGATACTGTTATATCAATATCGTTACCCGATGTTTTGCAAACGAACTTTACGCTCTGGCCTGTTTTCGTTCCCGCCGCCAGCGTACCCGTAATCCCCGCTCCCGATGAGTCGATGATATGAAGGCCGTAAGTATTAAAAGTCACTATATCCGCAGAAATATTGTTGACATCGTAAATGATCGTACTATTGACAAACTCAAGCCCTATAGAATCCCATTCACGTACTTGTGTCGGTGAATCGCCGTCATCACCATCGTTTATAAATCCTTTTTCCTGCCCCTTCTCATCGTCAGCCGCCCCATCGTGGGATACTTCTATTCGGGCTAAAGTAGTTTCCTCTCCTCCTGACTGCTCGCCTTTGAAGTTTAACTCCGATTCACGACCTCCATCCGTATCTTCGTGTGTTTCGTTGTGGATAGTGAGGCTTGGGTCAAGTCCCAAAAATTCCCCGACGCCACCTGCATTTAAGTTAAAAGTCCTTGTACCACCGGCTGTCATAAAAAAAGTGCCAGTAGAATGTTGATACCCAATATTACCGATTGACCTTACGTTATCTGAAAAAATAAAACCCTGTGTTGTGTTCCCAGATAATCCAATAAAATTAACAAAAGCATCTCCATTATTCTCTATCACAAGCAGGTCTTTAACCGTAGGAACACTCTGACCGGTTCCCAGTTTAATATGAACAGGTGCTAACGGAGCATCAGTCTGTATCCCAAGCCGATTATTCACAGTATCAAAGTTACCGATGACATTTCCATCTTGGTCTTTGACTTGAAAGAAAGTCGTGGAGTCTGTAGTAGGCTGAAGCACGCTTGAATTAAGTCCGAATATAGAGTTGCCTGTGGTCGTAAGTCCGGCAAAAGTCGGAGAATCGCCCGTTCCAAGCCCTAAAGTCGTCTGGGCCGCACCCTGTGTGGCGTCATCGAGCAATGTCCTGATATACACAGTCATATAGGGGCATATAGAGGAGCCGGCCCCCATGCCGAGCACCGCCCCGATAACGGCGCATATCAGTAAAAAACACGTAAGGCGTTTCATTTCTAATCCTCAATTAAAATGCGCACTTTGACAGTCAGGGTCTCGCCCGCACCTGCGGGTGCCGCCGATGGTGTTATAGAAACTGTGACCAGTCCCATAACGGCAACGGGATTGAAATTGGCGTCCAATGTGCTTTTGTGGCTTTCAGAGAAATAAATATTATTCCCCGTTGCACAAGTCGCGCAGACTGCATCCGGGATAATAATACAACTATCGGCGTCCCTGAAAGTAACTGCCGCCGACGGCGTGCCCGTTACCGACGAAACAATAACGGTAAGACCGACAATTTTGCCCATAATTTCACCCGTTACCTGACTCTTGGCTGCATAACCTCCACCATAAGCCCACGTTTTTGTAATGGTTTGAACTTTCATTTTGTCTCCTTAAAAGGCTGAGGGGTCGGAGAAGGAAAACCATATCCGGCCCCCCGCCTTAAAAGTTATTTTGGAACTTCTGCTTTTTTGCTCAGCTCGGCAATTTCAAGCTGAACCTGCATAATGTCCCGCGTTAAAGACTTTTCAGCCTTCAGAACTTCCAGCTGACTTATTCTTGTCTGCAAAACGGACATCGCCTTTTTCTCCTGCTCTATCTTCAGAGCTTCGTCCGTCATTACAGATGTACAACCCGCTACCGCTACAAGCAATAGCACTACAATGGTTTTCCAACTTTTCATAATTGTTCCTTTCACAAATTAACCTTTACCATTCTGGTCGGCTGCATTATCAATCCAGGAGAGAAGCAGCCAGTTCGTGCCGTCGTACATCCATACCGTTACATCGCCCGATGCCGTTACAAGGTCGGTAGTACCCGCTATCAAAGCTCCGCCGTCAACGTCGTAGGTAATTGCGGCTTTCGATACCACGATAATAATCTGGCCTTCTTCAATATCCGTACCGTCAAAATCATCGATAGTATCGGCGTTGGTCCCGGTATTGAAATATGAGTACCCGGAAACATCAGGAGTGGCATCGTCCTGACCAATTGTCTGTACGTCATTGACTGCCAAAGCAGCTTCTAATTTCAAAGGTTTGGCCGCTGTAACGGTCACACCGCCGGCACTTGACGTTAAATCAATGGCGGCAGCACTATTACCAAGAGTATTAGTGACTACGATGGTCTCGGAAGTTCCTACATTGGTCGTTAAGGCAATCGCCGAAGCAGCATTGTCCAAACTGTCAATAAGGACTTGACCGCCAGTAATAGCTACATTCTTAGCCAAAGCAGCGTTAATATCAACGCCACCGGCAACGGCCTGTAAGGAAATTGCAGCTTCGTCAGTTCCCGGTGTGTTTGTGAGCGTAATGTCGGCACTGGCGGCAGTTCCGCCCGTTACATTTACCGTGAACATTTCCTTGGCGTCAAGATCGATACCGCCCAGTGTTGCGTCGATATTGATAGCATCAGTTCCCGTACCGGCGCTATTTGTAATAGCAATCGTCTCAGCCGTACCTATATTCGTGGTCAAGCTGATTGCACCGGCACCGGTTGTCTTACTCACAAGTGCAACACTACCACCTGCAATATTGATTTCCTTTGCCGCAGCAGCATCAATATCAACTCCACCAGCGGAAGACGTTAAGGCTATTGCCGCTGCATCCGTACCCGTAGAGTTTAGAAGGGTAATATCAGCACTTGCGGCAGTTCCGCCTGCTACGGTGACGGTAAACATCTCCTTGGAATTGATGTCAACTCCACCTGACGTCGAAGTTAGCACTATAGCACCATCGGCGGTGCCCGCCGCGTTGACTACTGAAATTATCTCAGTAGCAGCGGTGCCGTGCGGTGCAACCTGAACATAAGTATCGCCGCCTTCACTGCCAAGTTTCAAAGTGCTGCCATCATTTACAGTAGCATTGATACCACCGGCAAGTGCCGTCATGTTAATGGCCGTGGCGGCGGTACCATTCGTATTTACGATGTTTACATACTCCGTAGCCGGTGTGGCATGTGCCGCAACCTCAAAATAGGCATCCGCACCAGCATTACCAAGTTTAAGACTTTTACCATCAGCTACTGACGCAGTAATACCGCCGGCTGTCGCTATAAGGCCAATAGCCGAAGCATTCGTACCGGCAGCAGATTGAATAGTAAGCAAACTACCCGAAGACTGAGTTTCGATACGAATAGCATCGGCGGCACTCAATCCCGAAGTCAACGCAATACCGCCCGCCGGAGCGTAGAGCTGAATAGCGGCATCTTCTTCCGTAGTGGCAGAAGCGCCCGTACCCGTAGTGTTCTTGATCGTAATCAAGTCGCCGGCGGCACCGGCCGCATCAATGGTTATGGGGCCGCTGGCGGCATCTATATCAATACCGCCAACCGCAGCCGAAAGACTTATTTCACCATTAGCACCATCAGCTACGAGTGCAATTGCATCGGAGGCACTTTCGGTTCCGGTAATCAATACCCGGCCCGCCTGGGCATCAAGAATGATGTCCTTGGCGTCCGTATTGGTAATCGTTATATCCCCGGCAGTAGCCAACATATTGATACCGGCGGTCCCGGCGTCAATATCAAGACCCCCGGCGGCATTTTCGGCGTCAATCACAACCGCGTCGGCAGCAGCCTGACCGCCGATAAGCTGGACCGAACCGGCGGCGGAATCAATGTGAATATCTTTCGCCGCGCCGCTGTTATCAATACCTATCGGACCGGCAACGTCAATATCCATACCGCCTGCAACAGAGTCGATATTGATAGAGGCATCGTCAGTACCTACCATATTATTGATAACAATAGTCTCAAGTACGCCTGTATTGGTAATCAGCGATATGGCACTTGCCGCGCTTTGCTCGGATTCGATAAGAATCTGACCTGCATTCAGGGCAATGTCGGAAGTGATACCGGCATCAATATCTATACCACCGGTCGCGTCTACATTGATACCGTCAGCAGTAGTGTCGGTAGAAACTATATGGATTTGTCCCGCCGCATTGGATGTGTAAATCTTAACAGCATCATCGGCAGCTTCACTCGAAGTAACGTTCACCGAACCGCCGGTATTGGCAATGGTAATATCCTCGGTAGCCGAGGCGGCATCACAAAGAATCTGAATACCGCCTAATGTAGCCTGGAGAACAATCGCATCAACTTCATTCTCCGCAGAGGTCAATACGATACTCTTAGCTGTATCGACATCCAATCCGCCTGCCGTAGCGTTCAAATCGACCGCATCATCCCCGGTCCCGGCAGACGACAGAATCAAACTCGAAGCCGTCGCACCCGTAACGGAAATGGTAAGGTTTTCATCGGTTGCACCCGATACGACGGAGACGTTGGAAGCCGCAGCACCGTCGATACTGAAAGCACCGGTGGTATCAATCGCAATACCGGCAGTGCCCGAATCAATGTCCATACCACCTGCCGTCGCCGAAGCAATTATAGTAACTGCCGCAGTATCGGCTTCACCGGCATCAAGAAAAATTGAGCCTGCCGCACTATCGACATCGAGATTGGCACCTGCTTCGCTAAGATCGATATAAATACTGCCGACGGAATCTATATCGATTTCATCCGCAGAAGCTACTTTAATATCTCCCGTGGCCGCAGATGTGATAAGACTTATAGCATCCCCGCCCGTACCGTCCGAAGTAAGAATGATAGAGGCATTCTGGTCACCGTCAACTTCGATAGTAATATCGTCCCCGGCACCATCGGCTGTGGAGGTCATAGTAATTATGCCCCCTGCGGTATCGACATCAATACCTCCTGCCGTAGCATAAACCTTAATCGCATCATCTCCCGTACCGGCAGACCTCAAATCAAGGCTGGAATTATGAGCACCGGTAACCTGAACGGTCAGGTCTTGGGCATCTCCACTTGCCGCAAGTGTTATCGTGGAAGCCGCCGCATCGAAGTAAACGTTTCCGATACCGGTAAGATCATCGATAGTATCGAACGCAATTGAAGTAGCTCCGCTGTCGGACGAAAATGTAACAATGTTCGTGTTCGTACCGAGTCCGATACTGAAATCTTCCGTAGTGGCAGTCGGACTGTAGAACTCGAATTCAAGGTTGGTATCGTTCCTGATAGCTTCGCCGTTTTCGCTGAATACAAAGTCCGTAGAACCGACAATAAGGCCGGCAAAAGTACCTACACCGGCCTCGGAAATAGTCCAGGTATCGCCCGTTCCTGTAATATCATCGCCTGTACTGGAACCGTCAATCTGAATAGTCGGACCCGTTCCGGCGTTCGTTAATACCAGGCCGGGAGTACTTCCCGTATCGGACTGGACCAGAGTCAGAACGGCATTATTGGCCGCATCGGTAGCGGTCAATGTGATCGAGCCGGCATCTACGGTTACGGCAGCTGAGATGCCATAGGCCGTATCGAGACTCGAAGCGCCCGCCACGTCTATCGACACCCAGGCGCTGCCATTGTAAAGCAGCAGGCCGTTAGAGGACTCATCGTAGTAAACCTCGCCTTCATTGGGCGTTGAAGGTTCCAAGCCGGGAACAAAGACAAAACTCGCCATACCGGTCGTTTCCGTCTCGGTCATAAACAGCCAGATAGGGTCTTGCTGGTAACTTCCTCCCAATATGTTCTGCTTGTGCTGGCGGTAATAATCCGCTCCGTAAGTCATGGCGGCCTCGGCACTTGTGCAAAACAACAACACAAGCACCGAACAAAAAAGCAATATACGTTTCATGTTCGTACTCCTTAATGAAGGGCAGAAAATAATTGCCCTATAGTTTTTAAGATGGTTTAGTCACATTGGAACGAATGACTTGTACGTTGTCCTTTGTTCTGGGCTTGCTCGGACTCATCGCCGCATTGATAGAAACAGCAGCAGTACCGTTCACATCGGCAAGAGTTGAAATCATGCCGAGATAACGGTAAGTAGCATCGGCCGCTTCGGAAATCTGCTGGCCGACCTCCATGCAGGCAATGTTCCTTTCCACCGCCGCTATGCGCGGGTCTGCCGAGCCCGTTATGGCAACTCTGCATACGGAGCGAACGAGAGTATCCAGCGATTCAGTTGACGAAACCACCAGGTCGAAAACGTAAGTGTCAGTAGTGCCGCCGGAATTTGCAGTCTCGCAAATAACGCTCCACCAAATATCCCCGTAGCCGACGTTTGGTATGACCTCAAGGTCGATAACATTCTCGCTATCGGTTGCACCGGCAGTAAGATCCTGTGCCGTTGAAAGCACACCTAATTCTTCAAGTATCATTATATTTCTCCTTAAATTAATTGGTTTTCATAATTAAGCAGCCGCAACTTCTGCTTCACCCGAAGAGGCGGCATGAGTGAGAGCATCAAGCCTCCGGATTATGATGTTCGGGCCGATCATGGGCAGGGCCGTCTGATAGATGTTCTTATCAGAAGTATAGACCTTCAGCTTATCATTGGCTGAAATAACAAGCTGGGTATAAAGATCCGCATCGCAATAGAGGAACCATGGTTTGTTCGCCATAAGATTATGCTTCAAAGACGCCTTAATCGCGGCATTTATCGCATCGGCACCGGAGTAATCCGAAGCACCGCACTGGATATTGCAAATCCTTTTTACGGACCTCTGATCTCGAATACATATTCCCTGCTGGATCATGTATTCATGGACTACCCACCAGTTGTGTTTTGTCGCATCGAGTGGGTCCACCTTATAAACACCGTTTGGCCCGGTCTTGTCCTCAAACTCGATACCAAGCGTGGGATGGTCCGGATTGTGAATCAAATGCACGCGCGACGGTCCGGGGCATATAAGCCATGCGCTTCTCAAATCGTTACCTGTCCCGCCTACGGTCCATGTATTTTCGTTGTCGTAAGCGTTCCAGGGAGCTCTGCCCATCAGACCGACTATGGCGTTCTGGGTCGGTGCGGTCGGGCCTTCGAGAATAAGGTTGCACCATGACTGGCCGTTGCCTTCGATATGGTTAGCTCTCTCGTCTTTGATAAGGGCCTGAGATACTTCCTTACCTTCGGTCTGAAGTACGTCCACGGGACATTCCCACGAGTCCCTTATAGTGGCGAGCGCTTCCACGAAAGGAGTCCTCTCGGATTTTGAAGAGCCCCACGTCCCGCCGACGTTCACAAGCGAGCCGGAAGGCAGCGAGCTTATCCTCATACCCTTATGAAAAAGACCGCCGTTGGAAGGAAAAGATACCAGGTCCTTCATCAGGTCGAGGGTCTCTACGAGTGTATTGGTAATTTCAAGAACACCTTTATTGCCAGGTGCTTTCAATTTTTGCAGGTCGAACAGGTTTGCCCGACTGCCAAGATGAACTGTTGCCATGAGACAAATCTCCTAAATAAATAGTTTTCAATATTTCAAAAACGTTTATCGGAGAGGTGTCTCTTGCGAGGCTCGTCCTAACACTACAAGCCGTGCTATGCCGCGTCCCTTTGACGTTAGCAACCAGGCTTCCACCAATTGGAAGGTATCTGGTGTTTCTTTATTTATAAGCCGTTTCTCTTGCGAGGGGCTTTACCATTTTAATACGTTTGCCGTGTACGGCATTTCTTCCTTTAACGAATCAGATTCTTTTACTTTCCCGGCAGGTGCGCCGGTAACTTCCGTATTGCCTTCCGGCACGATGTCCTTTGCAAGATTGAATATCGCCTTACTCATTACGGCGTCTTTCATAAGGACTTTCTCGATGAAGCTCTTGCCTGCCTTTTCATATTCATCGGCTGTAATACCGGTATGGTTTTGAAAGAGCCTGCGCGTGTTCTCATAATTGCTTTTAACGGCATCTTTCCCGCCGTAAAGAACTTCGAGAATTTCATTGACCTTATTGAACTCATCTAACTCACTTTTAGACTTAGCGTTTATAAGGTTCTGATTGAACGGGTTAATAAAGCCAATCAAATCCTTTACAATTGACTTGGGCCATTTCTTCTCAACGGCATAAGCCTTCAGAGCTTTCTCGAATTCGGGATTGGCGTTGCGAACGTCGGCAAGTCCTTCGTTAAAATTCAGGTCTTTAAGGTCGTCTTCGCTTTTAATACGCCCGGATATTAAGTCCTCCGCACCGAGAAGCTTGCCGACCTGCAAACTAAACTCGCTTCTGGTATTATCGTCCGGAAGGCTTTCGAGTGATTTCGGCAATTTATAAGGCGCTCCAACCATTTTCTTGGCCTCTATAGCACCAATGTTAAAATCCTCCTGCGATTTATATTGAGATAAGATTCTTTGTGCTTCAGGCGTCGTCAAATGCTCGCTTTGAAAATCATCGTACCAATTATCCATTATTTCGGCCCTTTATAAGAAATAATAATTTCAGTCAAATACTTATTTTCATCAGGTACGTAGTTCCTGACAATCTCCATCTTTGTTACCGCAGGCCTGATACCCATGCGATTCACAAATGCGTCTATGTTACGCTGCTCGTCCTCCGCCCTCAGCGGGGTCTTTGCCCTCATAGGCGAAAGTTTCAAGGTTAAATTCGCCGTTTTAACTTCCATTTCCACGGGCGGCTTTGCAGGTTTCGGC